>Ga0209824_10000198_pt1 | contig 42214 bp, 41 predicted proteins | sample VDWuncwatermetaG_FD_184124 | JGI IMG/M metagenome (GOLD analysis project Ga0209824, IMG submission 184124) | Wastewater microbial communities from Netherlands to study Microbial Dark Matter (Phase II) - VDW unchlorinated drinking water (SPAdes)... ...
CAGGGCTGCGGTGCCTGCCTTTTGTATTGCGGTAAAGATGCCTGAATCTATATTTGATTTCACCTTTGCCAGGCCCGCAATAAGTTCGGCATTTCCGCACGCCCAGCCGATCCTCCAACCGGTCATATTGAACGTCTTGGACAAAGAATGGAACTCTATAGCAATATCTTTGGCGCCCGGCACCGACAATAAACTCGCCGGCCTGTACCCGTCATAAGCAATCTCAGAATAGGCCAGGTCCGAAATAATAATAAGCTTATTTTTCGCGGCGAAATCCACAACCTCTTTGTAAAATGCCTTTTCAGCTGTCGCGGACGTCGGGTTATTAGGATAATTTATATATATCAGTTTCGCTTTTTTGCGTATAGTCAGCGGGATCTTTTTGAGGTCCGGCAAAAACGCGTTTGACGCCAGCAGGGGCATAAGGTACGGCTCCCCGCCCGCAAATATCGTCCCCCCTTTATACGGCGGATAGCACGGATCCGGTATTAACGAATAGTCCCCCCTGTTTAAAAATGCTAACGGAAAATGCGCTATACCTTCTTTAGAGCCGATTAAAGGCAGAATTTCGGTATCAGGATTTAAGCTGACATTAAATCTTTCCTTATACCAGCTGGCTATCGCGCCCCTGAACTCCGGCTGCCCCAGGTCCAGGGCGTAATTATGAACACCCTGCTCCCCTAATGCCCCGCACAGGGCATCAATAATAAATTTCGGAGGCGGCTGATCCGGGTCGCCTATGCCGAGGTCTATAATATCCCTGCCGGCTGACTGCGCCTGCCTTTTTAACCTGTCTATCTCAACAAATAGATACGGCGGCAATCTTTTTAACCTGTCTGAAATTTTTATACCCATATCAAAGCCCCAACACTTCCTGCATAGTATAAAGTTTTACGGGTTTCCCGACGACAAATTTCGCCGCCTCAAGGGCGCCCTTGGCGAATATGTCGCGCGCCTTCGCGCTGTGGGTTATCCTGATAACATCCACCGGGCTGTCAAAAACAATAGCGTGATCGCCGACGATTTCGCCTTCGCGTACGGAATTTATGGGTATGTTAATATCACCCCTGGCTTCCTTGATCACGCGCGCGAGTTCTTTGGCTGTTCCGCTGGGCGCGTCCTTCTTATGGCTGTGGTGCGCCTCGTCTATCTTTACACTATACTCTCCGCCGAGAACCCTTGACGCGTCTTCCACCATTTTAAATAAAAGATTCACGCCTATAGACATATTGGGCGAAAAGACAATAGGCACCTGGGAGCTAGCGGACTTTATCTTTTCCTTTTCGGAATCGGAAAGGCCTGTTGTCCCGATGACCATCGCCTTTCTGTATTTTACGCACAGGATAAGATGTTCGGCCGTGGCCTGCGGAGTAGTAAACTCCACAAGGCAGTCGCACTGTTTTATAAACGGCTCGGGGTCAACGCCCGTGTCAAACTCGCCCGACACCTTTAACCTGGCGTCCTGTTTCGCGAGGGCGATTATCCGGGCGCCCATTTTTCCTTTTGAACCGCTAACGCATATCTTTATCATATCAATTTATAATCCTTCAGCGCCTTTACCAATTTTTCTTTATTCTCGGGCAGCATCTCGCACATCGGTAATCTTAAGCCCGGAGCGCATAAACCCATAAGTCCCATGGCGGTTTTAACCGGTATGGGATTCGTTTCTATAAACATCGCTTTTGTCAGGCCAAGCAGTTTATAATGCAGCCTCTTTGCCTGGTCTATATCCCCCTTTTCAAAGGCGCTGACCATGTCAGCGACATCTTTCGGCACAACGTTCGCCACTACGGAGATTATGCCTGTGCCGCCTATGGCCAAAATAGGCAGGGTTAACGAATCATCCCCGGAAATCAGGTCAAAACCTTCCGGACAAATCTGCCTGATCCTGGACATCTGGTCCAAGCTGCCGCTGGCCTCTTTTACCCCGACGATATTTTTGCAGTCCTTTGCCATTTTGGCTATTGTCTCCGGCTCAATATTTACGCCTGTGCGCGAAGCGATATTATAAAGTATTATAGGGATATCAACCGCTTCGGCTATTGCCTTAAAATGTTCATATAGCCCTTTTTGGGTAGGCCTGTTGTAATACGGTGAAACCTGAAGCGAGGCGTTTGCGCCGGCCTTTTTCGCGTGCTTGGTAATCATAATCGCCTCTCTGGTGGAATTGGACCCTGTCCCGGCGATAACAGGGACGCGGCCTTTAACATATTCCACGGTCAATTCTATGACGCGGTCGTGCTCTTCGTAATCCAGCGTGGCCGACTCGCCTGTTGTCCCGCACGGCACAATCGCGCTCGTCCCGTTTTTTATCTGAAAATCTATTAACTTCTTAAAAGCGGCCTCGTCAATTTTATCATCCCTTCCGCCGTAGGCGGATCCGCCTTCGGCGGAAAACGGCGTAACAATTGCCACCATAGATCCTTTAAACATGATATACCCCCTCGTAAACTATCCTTGCGCTTCCCTCAAGCCAGACATTCGAAAACTTGTTATTTTTATAATCAAAATAAACCTTTAATACCTCCCCGCCCCTTGTCTCGACTGCCACAGGCGTCTTTTTGGTAATCTTCAGATAATAAGACAGAAGCGCCGAGGCGACAGAGCCGGTGCCGCAGGCAAGCGTCTCGTCTTCAATCCCTCTTTCGTATGTTCTCAGCTTGATAGTTTTCGCGTCTATGGCCTGCGCGAAGCTAGTGTTGGTCCCTGCCGGCTGAAACTGTTTGTGAAACCTCACCTGTTTTCCGACATCCTTCACGTTTATGGTATCAACATTGCCCACAAAAAATACGGTATGCGGCACGCCCGTATTTATATAATGAACCTTGTAGAATTGCGTGCCTATATTCAGGTCTATGTTTGCCCATAAATCCCTTGGGTCGGTCATCTTTAATTTAACCGTATCTTTCGCGACCTGCGCTTCTATGATGCCGGCCTTTGTCTCAAACTTGACACGGTTCCTGCCTTTAAACAGCGCGGAGCAACGCGCCCCGTTGCCGCACATATCCGCCTCGCTGCCGTCGGGGTTAAATACGCGCATCTTAAAATCCGTCTTTTTTGAATTCTCCAGAACAAGCAGCCCGTCAGCGCCCGCGCCGTATTTTCTGTCACAAATCGTTTTGGCAAAACCTGATAACTTCTGACTTCTGACTTCTGACTTGTGACTACAATCGATTATCACGAAGTCGTTCCCTGACGCCACCATTTTTGTAAATTGTATCTTGCTCATTTTAAAAACGCCGGGATGGCTTCTCCTTTTACCATGTCTTTATGTGTTTCCCGCGGGCGCACTTCATAAGCCCTTTTAGCGCTCACCATAACTTCGCATGCCCTGGGCCGCGCATTATAATTGCCGGACATGCTGAAGCCGTACGCGCCCGCTCCCATGACCGCCAGCAAATCGCCCTGTTGCGGCTCCTGCATGCTCCTATCCAGCGCGAAAAAATCCCCGCTTTCGCAGATGGGGCCGACCACGTCAAACTTTTCGGTTTTCGGTTTTCGGTTTTCGGTTTTCGGTTTTGCCACAGGCAAAATCTCATGGTAGGCCTCGTATAAAACCGGCCTAACCAGGTCGTTCATTCCCGCATTGATAATAATGAACAATTTTGCCTTTGTCTTCTTTACATAGGTCACTTCGGCAACCAATATACCCGCGTTTCCTACGATAAACCTGCCGGGTTCCAGTATTACCTTCAATCCCGCGCCTCTTAAGATAGGGACTATGGCCTTTGCGTAATCAAGGGCCGTCTGCGGTTTTTCATTGTTATAGATTATACCCAGCCCGCCGCCTATATTAAAATATTCTATTTTTACGCCTAATTTCTGAAGGCTGAAAATAAAATCCCTTGTCCGCTTTATGGCATTCACAAAAGGGCTTGACTCTATAATCTGGGAACCGATGTGTATATGGACGCCCCTGAGCCTCAGGTTCGGGAATTTTCCGGAATTTATAAAAATCCATCTTGCGGTATTAAAATCCAGCCCGAATTTCGTATGCCTTTTCCCGGTTGTGATATATTTATGCGTCTTGGCCCCTATGTCGGGATTTATCCTTATCGCGACATAAGGCGTTTTATTCAGGGCGCCTGCCCTTTTATTTAAAAGTTCCAATTCGGCGATTGACTCGGCATTAAAGAAAAAAATGCCTCCCTTCATGGCATAGTCTATCTCCGTCCTTGTTTTTCCGACGCCGGCGTAAACAATCTTTCCCGGGTCAGCGCCCGCAAGGCGCGCCCTGTAAAACTCGCCGCCAGAAACAATATCCAGCCCCGCGCCTTCTTTTACCAGCGTCCTGATAACCGCCAGGTTGGAATTCGCCTTTACCGAATAACAGATAAGCGGCCGGATCTCCCTGAAGGCCTCTTGCAGTTTAGTATAATGATCTACAATGGTCTTATGGCTATAGACGTAGAGCGGCGTTCCAAACCGCCGCGCCAAATCCGCGACCCTCACCCCCTCGCAACACAGTTGATTGTTCACATATTTAAAATCGTGCATGTTATCCTCTGCGGCCAGCTCTACCGGCGGTCGGGCCTCGGCTTAAAAGCTAATCAACCCCCGCCGTGGCTGACGGCATGCAAGCACTTACCCTCAACTCGTACCTCAAAAAACGACTCAACTCACTTTTAAGCCTCCGGCCCATCCCGCCGGCAGCTGTCCGCCCGTTCGGCGCCACCCGTAAAAATTTCACCTCTTTATAGACTTCTTTGATTCAACTGAAACTCTCGGGTCAAATAATTTTATAACATCTCTGTCAAATTTATTAGAAAATTTTCTTAGCGTCTCTTTATTTAAAGATCTCATATCAATAGCATTGTCTATACAATATTTTACCATCTCACCTACGATAGCGTGCGCTTCTTGAAACGGAGTGCCTTTATATACTAAATACTGCGATATTTCTGTCGCATATAAATTTGGGTCCTTTAAAGCTTCGTCTATTTTACTCTCATTCAGTTTTATGCCCTTAATGAATCTAGCCATCAAGCTGAGCTCCTTTTCAACAATTTCTATTGATGAAAATAAAGATTCTTTGTCCAATTGCATGTCTCTGTTGTAAGTTAACGGTAATCCTTTCATAATAGTTAGACCGGACATTAAATTCCCGTAGACATGGCCCGTATAGCCTCTAATTAGCTCTAGGAAATCGGGATTTTTCTTATGTGGCATAAGACTGCTTCCTGTACAGAATTCTTCGGGCAAATTAAAATAATTGAATTCTTTTGTTGAAAACAAAATAAAATCCTCCGATAATCTAGATAAATGCATTTGCAAAATGGCGACAATAGCTAAAAGCTCTATAACGAAATCTCTATTGCTAACATTTTCGACGGGATTGTCCGCAATTTCTATATTGGAATCTGAAAGTATTTTTTTATATTTTTGCACAACTTTTTCATACACTTGCTTTGATAAGGGACTACCTGCCAATGCACCCGAGCCTAAATATAAATAATAATCCTTTAGAAATTTTTTAATCCTCTCTTTATCTTTCTCAAACATTACAACAAATGCGCCTAAATAAGTTTTAAAACTAATAATTTGCGCCCTTTGAGTATGCGTGTATCCCGGGATAAATACATGATTATATTTATTCGACAAATATTCAAAAGATAACACTAAGTTACTTAATAGCTTAAGAATGCTTTTCGCTTTAATTTCACAATAATATTTTGTATCAAACGCAATTTGTTCATTCCTCGATCTAAACGTATGAAATTTTAGTACCAATTTTCCTACTTTTTTTTCTATTCTATTGTGAATATCTGTATGTATATCTTCGGCTGACATATCTGGCTTAAATGTCCCTTTTTCAATTTCTTTCAAAATCTCATATAACGCCGTGTCTATTTTCTTCGCCTCGGAAGCAGTCAGTAATCCACCCTCTTTCAAAGCATCAACGTGAATTCTTGATTGATATATATCATATTCTGCTAATTTATAATCGTAGTGGATAGATTTTTCAAATTCAAAAAAATCTTTGTCTATTTGCTTTTCAAACCTTCCACCCCATAATTTTTTACTCATTTTTTTCTCCTACCCTATTATCGGGCCGTTCGGGGAACGGCCCCTCCGGCGGGACAAGAATGTCCCGCCTATCCTCTTCTGAATGTTTTACTTCCCACCCTAAGTTAAATTTTTACGGCCGATGTCGTAACGATGCGAGATAAGCAACGGCTATTTGGGTTACGGCCTGAGAGGGGCCTAAAAATTACTTTTTAGCTTGGCCTTCTGCCGAAGGCAGAAGTAAAAAGTAATTTTTCGGAGCGAGGACCGCCGCTGGAGCGGTCCGAGCGTCCCCGCGAAGGCCTAACCCAAATAAAGCCGTTGCGTCATATAGCCTTGCGGGCGCCGTAAAAATTTAACTACCTTTTATACGGCATTCCCCAAATCTCAATGAACCCCTTGGCCAGTTTCTGGTCAAATTTATCCTTGGCGGTATATGTCGCCAGGGCTTCCTTATACAATGAAAACCTTGATTTTCTACCGACAGTAAAGCACCTGCCGGGCTCTAATCTCACCCTTACCGCGCCCGTAACCGCTCGCTGCGTCTCATCAATAAATTTATCCAGCGCCTTTTTAAGCGGCGTGTACCAAAGCCCGTAATAAATAAGCTCCGCGTATTTTAAGCTGACGCCGTCCTTAAAATGCGTCAGTTCTCTGTCTAATGTCATGGCCTCTAAATCCCTGTGCGCGCTGACAAGTATCGTTGCGGCAGGCGCCTCATAGACCTCCCTTGACTTTATGCCCACAAGCCTGTTCTCAACCATATCAGACCTGCCGATGCCGAATTCGCCGCCTAATTTATTCAGCGTTTCTATCAGTTCTACCGGCTCCATATACGCGCCGTCCAGTTCTATCGGGACGCCTGAGTCAAACTGGATTTCTACGTATCTTGGCTTTTTTGCCTTGGCGGTTTTTTTCGTCATCTGATACGCATCCTCAGGCGGTTCCTGCCATGGGTCTTCCAATACGCCGCACTCAATACTTATGCCCCACAAATTTTTATCAATAGAATAGGGACTTTTCTTTGTAACGTCTATGGGGATCTTCTGCGCCTTTGCGTAGTTAATCTCCGCCTCCCTTGAGTTGAATTCCCACTCTCTCACCGGCGCTATGGTTTTTAGTTTAGGGCCAAGTATCGCGCAGGAAACCTCGAACCTTACCTGGTCATTGCCTTTACCCGTGCATCCGTGCGCGACAAAATCGGCCTTTTCTTTTTTTGCGGCTTCCACAAGGCCTTTCGCGATTATAGGCCTGCTTAACGCGGTCGCAAGATAATACCTTGACTCGTACACCGCGTTTGCCTTTAAAGCCGGAAATATAAAATCCTGCGCAAACTCCTCTTTCAGGTCTTCTATAATAACCTTTGAGGCGCCGGCGACCAGCGCCCTATCTTTAACCGCCTTGAAGTCGCCGCCCTGGCCCACATCCGACATATAAGCGACAACATTATAACCTCTATTGACAAGCCACTTGACAGCGACCGATGTATCGAGTCCACCTGAATACGCAAGTACCACTTTCTTCATATTGTTCTCCTGATTTTCCCTAATTTCTCTACTCTGAAAATCACCCCGAGTTTCTCTGGTTTTTCTTAATCTGAAACGAGGGGCTTAATAATTTTATCAAAATCGCCTTCTGGACATGCAGCCTGTTTTCCGCCTCGTCAAGCACGATTGAATTAGGACCGTCCAAAACCTCATCCGTTATCTCCTCGCCCCTGTGGGCGGGCAGGCAGTGCATTACAAGGCAGCCCTTATTGGCCAGCAATACCAGCTTTTTATTTATCTGAAAGCCCTTAAACGCCTTAAGCCGTTTCTTATACTCCTTCTCCTGGCCCATGCTTGTCCATACATCTGTGTATATAATATCCGCGCCTTTTACCGCCTGCGCGGGGTTATTGGTAAAACTGATTACGCTTCCGGACTTTGCTGCCTCTTGTTCGGCCTCCTTGACTATCTGGCCTTTTGGCTTATATCCTTTGGGCGTGGCCACAGACACATCAATGCCTGCCTTACCACAACAGTGCAGAAGCGAATGCAGAACATTGTTTCCATCCCCGACATATGCAACCTTTACCCTTTTTCCGCCGGAGGCGGATCCCTGCCTGACCGGCAGGCAGGCGCCTTCGGCGGAACCTTTTTCTCTTATTGTATATACGTCCGCCATCGCCTGGCAGGGATGCAAAAGATCGCTTAAACCGTTTATTACAGGTATAGTAGAATTTTTTGCCAGTTCCACTATATCGCTGTGAGAAAAGGTCCTGGCGACAATGCCGTCAACATACCGCGACAGGACGCTTGCCACATCCTTTGTGGCCTCTCTTACGCCCAGCTGTATATCATCAGGCCCGAGATATATGGTATGCCCTCCGAGTTGCGTCATCCCTACTTCAAAGGAGACCCTTGTCCTGCTTGACGGTTTCTGGAATATAAGCGCGAGCGTTTTCCCCTTAAGGGCGCCGTTAAAATCTTCTGTCCCGGCCTTCACATCATCCGTTAAGGCGAATATTTCTTCAATGTCCTGTTTAGTAAAATCCTGGATTGAAATGAAATCCTTTTTCATTTTTATCTCGCGCCTTCCCTTAAGGCCCTTTCTATAATCTTCAGGGCCTTAGCAATCTGCCCCTTTTTAATCGCCAACGGGGGCATAATCCTTAATACGCTCTTCTGCGTGCAATTTATCAGAAGCCCGTCCTCTCGGCACCTCGTAACAATCCCGTCGCCTTCAATATTCAGTTCAACGCCTATCATTATGCCGAGCCCTCTTACTTCTTTTATAAGATCAGGGTGCCTTGATTTAAGCTTGTTCAGTTTCGCGAACATATATTTACTTATCTTATTCACGTGATGCAACAATCTTTCATCCGCTATCGCTTCAAATGTCGCTATGCCCGCGCAGCACACCAGGGGACTTCCGCCAAATGTTGTGGCGTGGCTGCCGGGCCCTAAGATATCGCAGATCCTCCTTGAGGCGACAACCGCCCCGATGGGCGCGCCGCTTCCAAGGGACTTGGCAAGCGTCATGATGTCGGGCCTTACGCCGAAATTTTTAAAACAGAACATCTCGCCGGTCCTGCCCATCCCTGTCTGGACCTCGTCGAATATCAGGAGCATATCCTTTTCATCACACAGTTTCCTTAAGCCGTAAATATATTCTTTAGAGGCGACATTTATACCGCCCTCGCCCTGAATCGGCTCAACCAAGACAGCTATCGTCTTATTTGAAATCGCGGCTTCCACAGCAGACAGATTATTGAACGGGACCGTCTTAAAACCTTCCAGAAGCGGCTCAAAACCTATCTTTACCTTGTCCTGGCCCGTCGCTGAGATGCAGGCCATCGTCCTGCCGTGGAACGATTTCTCCATCGTTATAATTTCATACCTCTTGGTTGGGTTGCCGTACCTCCTTGCCAGTTTTATGGCGCCCTCATTCGCCTCTGCGCCGGAATTGGAAAAGAAGACCTTCCCGTCAAAGGAATTTTTTATAATAAGTTCCGCAAGCCGGCCCTGCAGTTCGCTAAGGTAATTATTCGAGACGTGCATGATGGTCCCCGCCTGTTTCTTAAGGGCCTTAACAACCTTCGGATGGCAGTGGCCAAGCCCGCTCACGGCCCAGCCGGGAAACAGGTCCAGGTATTCCTTGCCTTCGGCATCCCATACCCGCGCGCCTCTGGCCTTTGCCAGCGCAAGCGGCACCTGATAATATGTAGGCATAACATAATTCTTATAAAGTTCGATTATTTCTGCTGTCGTCATCTTATTATTTCCGTCCCTATTCCTTCTTTCGTGAAAATTTCCAGCAATAACGCGTGCGGCAGCGCCGCGCTCACGATATGCGACTTTTTCACGCCGCCCTTCAGCGCCAGCAGGCAGGCCGAGACCTTCGGTATCATCCCGCTCGCGACTATGCCTTTCCTAATCAGCCTCCTGACATCGCCTGATTTCAGCGTGTTAAATAATGAATCGGGGTCTTTCGGGTTCTTCAAGACACCCCTGACATTTGTTAAGACAAAAAATTTCTCCGCCTTCAGGGCGCCCGCTATCTTCGCCGCCGAACTGTCAGCGTTAATATTGTATATCTCCCCGTCTGTTCCCCTGCCCACAGGCGAAACAACGGGTATTATATTCGCGTCCAGCAATCTGTCCAAGAGCGTAGTGCCGATCTTTGAGGCCTCGCCCACAAAGCCCAGGTCAATGCTGGATTTTATCTTCTTAGCCGTAATCAGGCCGCTGTCCCTGCCGCTTAGGCCGTAGGACTTTCCGCCTAATTTTTTAATCTCCGCGACAAGCCACCTGTTTACCTCTGAAAGCGCCCTGTCAACAACATGCATGGTATCCCTGTCAGTCACCCTCTGGCCGTTGACAAAGTGCGGCGCCTTGCCGAGTTTTTTCATCGCCGCGTTTATCGCGGGCCCGCCTCCGTGCACCAGGACCGGTTTCATGCCCGCGTACGACATAAAAACTATATCTTCGAGAATCCCTCTCGTAAGCTTCCTGTCTCCGATAGTGCTGCCGCCATGCTTTATAATAACGGCCTTGCCGTAAAACCTTTTTATAAAGGGGAGCGCCTCAATTAAAACATCCGATTTTTTTATAGCCTTTTCCATTGCTATGTCTCGTATTCGGCGTTAATCTTTATGTATTCCTCTGTTAGGTCGCACGTCCATGCCGTAGCGGTTTCCCTGCCGAGTTTTAAGTCAACGGTTATGCTTATCTCTTTTCCTTTAAATGCATTCGCCAATTGCTCCCTATTGACATTTACGGTGACGCCGTTTTTTACAACCTGCCGGTTCCCCAGATAGATATCAAATTTATCCTTTTTTATCCTGATCCCGGAAGTACCCAAAGAAGCGGCTATCCTGCCCCAATTAGGGTCTCCGCCGTATATACAGGTCTTAAGAAGGGCTGACGAGGCGATCCTCCTGGCTACCTTAAGCCCCTGCCAGTAGCTGGGGCAGCCCTTTACTGTAATTTCTATAAATTTTGAGGCGCCCTCCCCGTCTTTAACAATCATCCTGGCGAGTTCGCCGCAGACATATATAAGCGCCTGTGTAAAAATTTTAAATTCCTTATCGGTCTTGTCTACCAACTTATTTCCGGCCATGCCGTTGGCAAGCACAAGCGCGCAGTCATTCGTGCTCGTCTCGCCGTCAACAGTTATGGCGTTAAACGACTTATTGACCGCCGTCTCCAGCGCGAGCTTTAACGCCCTTCTGGTAATATATATATCCGTGGTAATAAAGCAGAGCATAGTCGCCATATTCGGGTGAATCATACCGGCCCCTTTGCAGACGCCGCCTATAGAAACCTCTTTGCCGCCGATTTCAAACCTGACCGCTGTCTCTTTCGGGAAGGTATCTGTCGTCATAATCGCTTTTGCGAAATCCATAGAGCCGTTTTTGCTCAGGGCCTTTACCAGCGCAGGCAACGCCTTTTCTATCTTTCCTATTTCCAAAAATTTTCCTATGACCCCTGTTGAGGCGACCAGGACATCTTCTTTCTTTATACCCAGCTGTTTTGCAATCAGTTCCGCTGTCCTTGCGGCATCCTTCAGCCCCCGCTCGCCCGTGCAGCAGTTAGCGCACCCGCTGTTGACTACAATCGCCTGCGCCATCAAGTCCTGCTTCAGGTGCGCCTTTGAAACAGTAACCGGCGCCGCCTCTACCTGATTTTGTGTAAAGACGCCGTCAGCCACAGCGGGGAATTCGGAATATATCAAGCCCATGTCATCGCCTTTTTTCTTGAAACCCGCCCTGATACTGCCGGAGAGAAAACCCTTTGGCGCGCTTATGCCGCCTTTTACAGTTTTCACGGTCATGATATCAGCCCTTCCTTTTCATTAAACCCGCACATAATGTTCATGTTCTGGACCGCCTGCCCGGCGGCGCCCTTTGTCAGGTTATCAATAGCCGAAACAATAACACACAGTCCTTTTTTGGCGTCTACCTTCAGGCCCAGGTGGCAGAAATTAGTGCCTCTTATATCTTTAAGCTGGGGCAGTTGGCCTTCCCCGAGGACCTTCACAAACGGTTCCTTCTCGTAGGTTCTCTTATACAACTCCACCATTTTGGCCGTGGTCATCGGCATTTTTATCTTTACATATATTGTTGACAATATACCCCTGCTCAGCGGCACCAGATGCGGGACAAATACTATCGTTGTCTCGCGCTTGGCGACCTTGGATGCCTCCTGATTTATCTCCGGGCCGTGCTGATGCTCGTTTATTTTGTACGCCTTAAGGCTCTCATTCACCTCGCCAAAAGTCAGCGCAAGGTCTGCCCTCCTGCCGGCGCCTGTAACCCCGCTTTTTGAATCCGCTATAATAAGGGATACGTCCGCGATATTGTTCCTTAAAAGAGGCGCAATACCCAACAGGATGCTGGTAGGATAACAACCGGGATTCGCTATTAATCTGGCGGCTTTTATCTTTTCCCTGTTAAGTTCCGGGAGGCCGTAAACTGCGATCTTTAAGCCTGCGCTATCCTTATGAGTGGCGCCATACCATTTACTATATATGTCCTTTGGAAGCCTGTAATCAGCGCTCAGGTCTATTACCCTCTTTTTTCTCTTTAGGAATTTCGGGGCGACCTCCATTGAAACCCTGTGGGGCAGCGCCAAAAATATAAGGTCCGCAAGGTGAGCCACCTTATCCTCGTTCGGCAGCTCGCAGGTCATGTCAATCCTGCCTGTAAGGCTCGGAAACAGGTCCTGTATCTTCTCCGGCTTATCAATCTTCGCCGTCAGCGAAACTACTTTTACCTTTGGGTGAGACGTTAAGATCTTAACCAGCTCCTCGCCGGTATATCCTGTCGCACCGACCACCGCAACCTTTAACATTTTCTCCTCCTGTTATAGAATCAATTGTAAACAAAAAGGCCTGTCTTGTCAACAAAATTACGTCGGACAACCAGACAGGCCTCGTCGATAAATCTTGATCTATATCTTTATCTTTTTGTATACTGGAATCTCTTACGCGCCCGCTTTTGGCCGTACTTTTTACGTTCCTTAGCGCGGGGGTCGCGTGTTAAAAATCCAAAACCCCTCAGGGTCTTTCTCAAATTCTCATCTATAGAAACCAGGGCCCTTGCTATACCTAATCTGATAGCGCCTGCCTGGCCGCTTATGCCGCCGCCAACCACGATAGCATTCACGTCGTACTTGCCCTCCAGCTTGGAAACCACAAAAGGCTGCAGCACTACTGTCCTTAATGTCTGGGTCTTGAAATAATCCTCAAAAGGCCTCTTGTTAATGACGACCTTACCCGCTCCGTCCGTAAGCCTTACCCTCGCGATCGCGTTTTTCCTTCTGCCTGTAGCTGATATTTTCGGCGTTGCCTCTGCCATTTTGAATTTCTCCTTTTAACTATTTAATCACAACGGGTTTTTGCGCCTGATGCGGATGTTTGTCGCCGGTGTATATCTTCAATCTCACGATCATATCCTTCTGAAACTTATTTTTAGGGAGCATGCCTTTAACCGCCAGTTTTATAACCTCCTCGGGTTTGCGTTTAATCAGGGATTCTAGTTTTTCAACCCTCTGGCCGCCCGGATACCCGGAATAGCTGGTATAAACCTTCTGCTGCAGTTTTTTGCCGGTAATCTTTATCTTCTCGGCGTTTATAACGATAACCGCGTCCCCTGAATCCACATAAGGTGTAAAATTGGGCTTGCTTTTACCGGATAAAATACTCGCCGCCTGCGTGGAAAGCCTGCCCAGCGCCTTTCCTGCGGCGTCTAACACAAAAAAGCTCCTTTTAATACCTTCCTTTTTTAATAAAAACGTATCCATATACTCCTCGCTTAAGAAAAGTAAATATATCACAAATCAAAGCGCTTGTCAACAATTTTCGACGCTAATCTCTCGCCGCGCCAAAATATAAAAATAACCAGAAAACCAATAAAAATAATCAACGAGAACGGCACAGAGGCCTTCTTGGCCTCCATCTTGGCATTACAGGAAGAGTTGTTATACAAAATAAAAAGCTTGTTTTCCCCTATTTTGTTAAGGCCGTAATTCTTTACAATCTGCCCCAGCATCTTAGGGCTGTCATCCTTAAGGGCTATAATTATTTTTGACGATTTAATGGGGTCGATTTTCCTTAAGGGGGCTACTTCGGGCAGCAAAGCGTTCGCGCACGCGCGCCCACTTGCGCCGGCAAGACATACCCCGACAATGTCAGAGCTGGAATATATAATATCCGCCCCTTGAGTATTTTCTTTAATTATGCCTGCCATAGGCAAGTATATTTCGGGAAACCATAATGACCTTGAAGCAGCCCGTTCATGGCTTAAGGGGAAAAACATATCAACAAGAGCGGAATCAAAGCAATAAACCTTATGAGTTGTTTTTTGCGCCCCGAGTGTCTTCTCAAATAGCAGTGTCGGAGAAATGAACAAAACGGAAGCTGCCAGCGCTAAGGCCAGATATTTTAAATAAACCTTTCCGCCTCCGGCGGCCTCATATAAAAAGTTCAGGCACACAGCCGCCAGAAGGATTATAGGCAGGTAGCCCTGCGCGGAAAAATAACGATAAGGATAAATCAACAGCAGCAGGCTGGCCGCAAAAAGGCTTAAGAAAAACGCGTATTTTGCCCTATGCCGCTTTAAGATAACCAGGAGCCCAAAAATGGCAAGCGCGTATTCAATAATCTTGAATTCGCAAAAATTGCTTTCGTTGGGAGTCAAGCTGTTGATAAATCTAAGGGTGGATAATTCCTTATATAGCATAGGCAGGGATAAAATTATTGAAGCGGCAAGAACTGCGGCAGCCCGTTTCCGGTGATCCCTGCTTATTAAGGCGTAGATAAAAAATGCGGTGCCAAAAAAACACGATATACCTATATGCGTGTAAAAACACAAGGCCAGTAAAATAACGGCCCGGATCGGTTTATTTCTAAACAGTTGGTCAAAGGCCAGAAACCCTAATATCACCGCAAGGGTCGCAGGAAGATGGTTGATAAGCGAAAGATAAAATGAAAAGGAAGAGCCGGCGACCAGGATAACAAAAAAGGCCAGGCGTTCGCCGTAATTTTTCCTGACAATGCGCCACAATGTACATAAAAATACTACAGGCATCCCCGCCTCAAGGGCCTTGGCCAGTATTATTTTTCCGGCGCCCAATTTTATAAACAAAGTCAGGATCAGGTGGAAAAGGGGCGGATATATATGCGGCCTGCCGACGGGGGCGTACTCCCAGAAATCCCAGCCGCTGTAGCCCCCCGCCTGTATAAAACCCCAGGCGGTATGAAGATGGTAATAAATATCAATAAATTGCGGAAAAATCGGGAAGCGTAATACCTGAAGGAGGCAATAAACTGCTATGGCGAGCTTAGAATAAAAATTCCACTTCAACTTTTAATCAATGCCTCTGCGATCTGAACTGCGTTAAGCGCGGCGCCTTTACGCAGATTATCAGATACAACCCACAGCCAAAAGCCGTTTTTCACAAAGGGATCCGGCCTGATGCGGCCGACAAAGACCTCATCCCTGCCCTCAGCGTCCTTAGGCATGGGATAACGGCTGTTTTTTGGGTCGTCTATGACAATAACGCCCGGCGCCTTTGAAAGGATACCCCTTACTTCTTCGGGTTTGATAGCTTTTTTGGTCTCAATATAGACCGATTCCGAATGGCCGGTCCTTACCGGCACCCTTACCGTAGTAGCGGAGATCCTGATTTTATCGTCATGCATGATCTTATGGGTCTCCCTTACAAGCTTCCATTCCTCATTGGTATAATCGTAATCGGTGAAGCTGCCTATATGCGGGAAGACGTTGTATGCAAGTTGCTGCGGCAGGATGGTTTGCCGGTTTGCCGGTTTACCGGTTTGCCGGTCTAACTGGATAACTGGCCAACTGGCTAACAGGCTAACAGTTTCTTCTTTTAATTGCTCCACTGCCCCGCGGCCCGCGCCTGAGGCGGCCTGCAAGGTGGTAACTATGACGCGGCTAAGGCCCGCCTTTTTATAAATAGGCTGCAGGGCTACGACCATCTGAATAGTCGAACAGTTCGGGTTCGCGATTATGCCCTTATTTTTATTTATGTCTTTTGCGTTCACTTCGGGGACAACCAGGGGGACTTTGGGGTCCATCCTGAAATCCGCGCCGTTATCAATTACCACGGCGCCGCCTTTTACCGCGGCCGCGGCATAGGTCACGGCCGCGCCTTTCTCGCCTTCGGTGCCGGCAAATAACGCGATATCTATCCCCTTAAATCCGTCCGGCGTGATGGCCTTGACCGCATAGTTTATGCCGTCCACCTCAATAGTCCGGGAGGAACGCGCAAAGACATGGAGCTCCTTAATAGGGAAACTGCGCTGCCTCAGGCAACGCAGCATCTCGATCCCGACCGCGCCAACGCCGACAACAGCAACGTTATATTTTTTGGCCATCGCTATCTCCTAATTGCTTATAAATTCTCCACCACGAGGTCGCCGACCCCTGTTGTCGAGTAACCCATTTTACCCGCAGCCAAAGATTTTAATTTTGTCTTAACAATCTTTATTACTGCGTCCTCAACCGCCTTTGCCGCCTTTTCCTCGCCCAGATTCTCAAGCAGCATTCCCAGCGCGCATATCGCGGCAAGCGGATTTATCACATTCTTTCCTGTATATTTAGGGGCGGAACCTCCGATCGGCTCAAACATTGACACGCCTTCCGGATTCAGATTTCCTCCGGCAGCTATACCCATACCGCCCTGTATCATGGCCCCCAGGTCAGTGATAATATCGCCGAACATATTATCCGTAACAATCACGTCAAACCACTCGGGGTTCTTAACAAACCACATAGTTGTGGCGTCCACATGGGCGTAATCCGTGGCTATATCCGGATAGTCCTTCGCGACCTCATTAAACGTCCTCTGCCATAAATCCCAGGCGTAGGTAAGAACGTTTGTCTTTCCGCAAAGGGTAAGTTTTTTTCTTTTGTTGCGCCTGCGGCAATACTCAAACGCGTAACGCAGGCAGCGCTCAATGCCCTTGCGCGTATTATAAGAGACCTGGGTAGCCACCTCGTCTTTAGTGCCTTTCTTCTGAAATTCACCCATGCCCTTATAAAGCCCTTCGGAATTCTCGCGCACGACAACAAAATCTATGTCCTCCGGCTTTTTATCCTTAAGCGGGCAGAACTTATCATTATAAAGCCGCACAGGGCGTAAATTTATATACTGGTCCAGGGAAAACCTTAATTTTAAGAGTATCCCTACCTCTAATATGCCCGGCTTAACGTCGGGATGTCCTATAGCGCCCAGGTAAATGGCGGAATATTTTTTTAATTCCTTTATATCCTCATCCTCAAGGAGTTTCTTCGTCTTTAGATACCGCTCCCCGCCGAAGTCAAACACCCTGGTCTCATATTTAAAACCGAATTTTTTGCCCGCAGCCTTCAATACCCTCAGGCCCTCCTCTATAACCTCGGGCCCTGTCCCGTCTCCGGGCACAACCGCTATTTTATGGATTTCATTTTTTGTTTTCATTGCTCTTTAGATAACTTAACCATCCTCCTTCCTTTACGATATCCTGCATGAACTTCGGAAACGGCTGCGAACTATACACAGTGTTCTTTGTCAGATTTTTTATCCGGCCTTTTTCAAGGTCTATTTCAATCTCATCCCCTTCGCTGATGCTATCGGGCGCGTCCTTTGACTCCAGTATTGGAAGGCCTGTATTTATTGAGTTCCGAAAAAATATGCGCGCGAAACTTTTAGCGATGACGCAGCTTACCCCGCAGCCCTTTATCGAGATAGGGGCGTGTTCGCGCGAGGAACCGCATCCGAAATTATTCCCGGCTACAATGATATCGCCCTTCTGCGCCTTTTTTAAAAAATCCGGGCTGATGGTCTCCATGCAATGCCTGCCGAGATCCAAAGGGTCTGTAGTATCAAGATATTTTGCCGCGATTATCTCGTCGGTATTGACATTATCCTTAAACTTCCAGGCCTTTCCATTTAGTATCATGATAAAACCTTTCTAAACTTCATCAGGGTGCACAATTCTCCCTTTTACCGCCGACGCCGCGGCAACCGCGGGATTGGATAGATATACCTCTGACTCGGGATGGCCCATCCTGCCCAGGAAATTCCTGTTTGTAGTCGCTATGGCCCGCTCGCCCTTTGTCAATATGCCCATATGCCCGCCCAGGCAGGGCCCGCAAGTCGGCGTTGAAAAAACCCCTCCCGCCTTGACAAATATCTCAATCAAGCCCTCCTTCAGGGCCTGCAGGTATATCTTCTGCGTCGCGGGGATGACAATCAGCCTTACCCTTGAATTCACCTTTTTGCCTTTTAATATGGAAGCCGCCATCCTTAAGTCGGAAATCCTGCCGTTGGTGCAGGAACCTATCACTGATTGGTCGATACTTATATTTTTAACTTCGGAGGCCGGCTTCACATTACTGGGCAGATGCGGCAGCGCCACTTGCGGCTCAAGTTTTGAGACATCATATTCGTGCACCTTTACATACTTAGCGCCCTTATCGCTTTTTAAACCAGCCCACGCCTTAAAATCCTTTGCTTTGGGTCTTTTTCTTGTGACTTCTGACTTCTGACTTGTGACCTCTTTGATATAATCTATTGTAATATCGTCCGGCGCGATTATGCCGGATTTGCCTCCCGCCTCAATGGCCATATTGCACATGCTTAACCTGTCATCCATAGGAAGTTTTTCTATCGTTTCACCGCAAAACTCCATCGCCTTATAATTCGCGCCTTCAACCCCGATTTTGAAAATCGTATACAGGATCAGATCCTTGCCGCCCACCCATTTCCTTAATTTTCCTTTAAAGATGAATTTGATGGCCTCAGGGACCTTAAGCCACACCTTTCCCGTAATATAGACCCCTGCCAGGTCGGTGGAACCCACGCCGGTCGAAAAGGCGCCCAATGCGCCGTAGGTGCAGGTATGCGAATCCGCGCCCACTACAAGGTCACCCGGCATAACCAGGCCCATCTCGGGCAGGAGCGCATGCTCGATACCCATCCTGCCGACCTCATAATAATGCTCTATATTATGTTTCTTCGCAAAATCCCTTACCAGCTTGCACTGGTTGGCGCTGTTTACGTCCTTATTAGGCGTAAAATGATCGGGGATAAGCGCCACCCTTTTATTATCAAAAACCTTTTTTAAGCCGTATTTCTGGGCTTCTTTTATGGCAAGCGGCGCCGTAATGTCATTACCCAGGCACAGGTCCACATTCGCCATTATAAATTCGCCGGCCGATATAGCGCTCTTATTTGTATGTTTAAGCAGTATCTTTTCTGTTATGGTGTATCCCAATTTAAAGTTCCTTTATCAAGGCATTTTCGTCGCAATCCGGGAATTTTACGCATTTCACGCAATCTATCCAGATCTTATGCGGAAGAGCGGCTTTGTCTATCTCCTTAAAGCCAAACCTTTTAAAATAGAGCGGTTTATACGTAAGCGCGAATATCTTCTTTAATTTCAGCCTCTTTGCATCCTTCAGGCACGCCGTCAAAAGTTTTCTGCCGATACCCTCTCCCTGTTTTGACTCTGCCACTGCCAGCGATTTTATCTCGCCCAGGTCCTCCCAGCAGATATGCAGCGCGCAGCAGCCGGCTATTTTGCCGCCATGCTCAAAAATAAAAAAGTCCCTGATATTCTCGTATAGTTCATTCAGCGAGCGCGGAAGCATTTCATCCCTTTTGGCGTAAAAATTTATCAGCTTCTGTATTTTTTTGACGTCCCTTATCGTCGCCTTCCTTATCATAATTTACTCCCCTTTGCGACCACAACAATCCCCGAAGCCGTCACAACGCATCTTTTCCTGTCCTTCTTTAAATCATAACCTATCTCTTCGTAGCGCGGGATTTTCACGTCCTTATCAATAATCGCCCGCTTTACCTTCGCGTACCTTCCGATATCAACGCCTTCCATCAGGACTGAATCCGTTACGTTAGAATAACTGTTTATGCGCACATTAGGAGACAGGATCGAGCGCTCAACCTTGCCTCCGGAAAGTACGCAGCCCGGCGACACTAGGGAATCCAGCGCCATGCCGCAGCGGCCGCCCTCCTCCTGCGTCTGGGCAAATACCGTCTTCGCCGGAGGGGTCTGTTCCTGATATGTCCTTATAGGCCAGTCCCTGTCATACAAATTAAAGACAGGCGTAACCTGCACCAGATCCATGTTAGCCTCATAATAAGCGTCTAAGCTTCCTATGTCCCTCCAGTATTTCGCTTCTTTCCTATTCTCATCCTTAAAGTTATAGGCATACACGCTATAGCCGGACTTCACCATCCAGGGCAAAATATTTTTCCCGAAGTCATGTTCTGAGCGTTTGTTATTCGCGTCTTCATGTAAAACTTCCTCAAGCATGTTTCTTGAAAACATATATATGCCCATTGAGGCATAAACCTTTTTTGTGTCGCCCGGGATGGTTCTGGGTTTTGCCGGCTTTTCCTGGAAGCCCAGGACCCTCCCTTTCCAGTCCACCTCGAGGATGCCGAATTCCTTTGATTTTTCTTTTGGTATTTCAACAACGCTTATGGTGCAGTCAGCCTTTTTCGCCATATGGAACGAAAGCATCTCCTGATAGTTCATCTTATAGACATGGTCTCCCGCCAGGATAAGGACGAACTCAGGGTTTTCAACCTTTATCGCGTCTAAATTCTGATAAATGGAATCGGCGGTGCCGAGGTAAAGATGCCGTCCTTCTATGTGCTGGGCGGGAATAACATCTATGTATTCGCCCAGCTCGGAATCGAATATGGACCAACCCATTATCAGGTGCCGCGTCAAAGAAATAGACCTGTATTGTATAAGGACATGGATCTTTCTTATGCCGGAGTTTATGCAGTTTGAAAGCGTAAAATCTATAATCCTGTATATCCCGCCGAAAGGCACAGCGGGTTTTGCCCTGTAAAGCGTAAGGGGATACAGCCTTTCCCCTTTACCGCCCGCCATCACAAACGCCAGTATCTTCCTCATAATATCACAAGATTGTCCTTATGAATAATCTCGTCTTCGTTCTTATAGCCCAACACTTTATGGATCTCAGATGTCTTCAGGCCTTTTATCTTATCTATTTCCCGCGAGGAATAATTCGCAACTCCCCTGGCGAATTCCCTGGCCTCCGGATCTATAATACCGATTATATCGTTGGCTTTGAATTCTCCGTTCAGCGCAACTATCCCCGACGATAAAAGACTTTTGTTTTTCTTTGTAAGTGCCTCCTTCGCGCCATTGTCAACAGTTATGCTGCCCTTTGGCCTTGCGCCGAAACCGATCCAGCTCTTTCTTGCTGCCATCTTTACAGAAGTAGGCAAAAACAGCGTGCCCATTGCTTTCCCGCCAATTATATCCGTCAGGATGTTGTCCTTCCTGCCGTTCGCCATAACGCAGGGAATGCCGGAACTTGCGGCGATCTTCGCCGCCTGAAGCTTTGAAGACATGCCGCCTGTGCCCAGTTCATCGCTGCCTTCCTGGGCCATTGCTTCTATTTCGCTTGTAATTTTATCAACCACAGCGATTGGCGTCTTATCTAACCTCTTCAAACCGTCATATCGATAAAGCCCGTCCACATTGGAGAGTAAAACAAGAAGGTCCGCCTCGATCAAATTGGCAACCAGGCTGGAGAGCTTGTCGTTATCCCCGAATTTAATCTCATCCGTTGAGATTGTATCATTTTCATTAACGATCGGCACGGCTTCCGCCTCCAGAAGCGTATGAAGCGTGGCCTTCGCGTTCAGGTATCTTTTTCTGTCGTTCAGATCCTCCTGTGTAAGCAGGACCTGCGCTGTAAGGATATTATTCGCCTTAAAAAGATTGTCATAAACCTGCATAAGATTCGATTGCCCGACCGCGGCGCATGCTTGAAGCTTATGTAATGCCGTGGGCCTCTGCCGTAACTCCAGGAGCCCCATGCCGGAACAGATAGCGCCTGAGGAAACCACCACGACCTTTACCCCGGACTTTACAATAGCGCTTATCTGGTCTACAAGGCCTTTTATCTGCGCCTTATCCAAGGCGTATTCTTTACCTGCCAGGACCTTTGTCCCTATTTTTACAACTATAACTTTTAGCTTAAGCGTTTTTAACATTATATAATATCTTGCTTACCTCTGACAGGAGATCGTTAAGCCCTTCCCCATTTTTAGCTGAAATGGGGATAATCTTTTTTTTCTTGACCGCAGGCTTGAATTTTTTTAACGCTTCTTTTGCCGTAGCACCTACATCCATTTTATTGGCCGCGATTATCTGCGGCTTCTTAACAAGGATATCGGAGTAAAGCCGCAATTCCTCATTTAATTGCGTATAATCCTTAACAGGGTCCCTCTGGCTCAAACCGGACATATCAATAAGATGTATAAGGACCTTTGTGCGTTCTACATGCCTTAAAAATTTGTCGCCCAGGCCTTTGCCCGCGTGAGCGCCTTCTATAAGGCCGGGTATGTCCGCGACCACAAAGTCATTGTCTTTAAACCTTACCACGCCTAATATGGGCTCTTTTGTCGTAAACGGGTAGTCCGCTATTTTCGGCCTTGCCTTTGATATCCTGGATATAAGCGTTGACTTGCCTGCGTTCGGATAACCCACGATGCCGACATCCGCGATCAGCTTCAGTTCCAAAAGAACGATTTTTTCTTCGCCTTTAGCGCCTTCTTCGGCCGTCCGGAATCTGGAATTCCCCGAACCGCCCTCTCCGCCTTTGCAGGCCGGAAAGGACTCGCCGGCCTTAACCAAATCCGCCAGCGCTTTCTTCGTCCCGAAATCCCTGATTATAGTCCCGGGAGGAATAAGTATGACGCGGTCTTCCCCGAACGCGCCCTTTTTATTATTGGAGGAGGCGTGGCTGCCTCTTTTTGCCTCAAAATGCTGCCGGTATTGAAAATCCAGAAGCGTGCGGACATTCTCGTCTGCCTTGAATATTATCGCGCCGCCGTTTCCGCCGGGCCCGCCGTTGGGCCTCATCTTCCTGCCGGACTGGTCTCTTTCAAAGCTGTCGCAGCCGTCACCGCCATCACCCGCCTTGATATAAATCCTCGCAGTATCAATGAGCATCTTAAGATATCTGTGAAGGCGATATGCTGACTACCTTATTATTGCTGAATTTAACCTTGCCTGGGGCCCTGGCGTAAATCGTAAAGTCGGTACCCATATCAACTCCCATGCCCGGTTTAAAATGGGCGCCGCACTGCCTTAGAATAATATTGCCCGACTTTACAAGTTGCCCTTCGTAGCATTTTATCCCGCGGCGCTTACCGTCTGAATCGCGGCCGTTTTTACCACTTACTCCGCCTTTTGCCATGTTATACTTCCTCCTTGCTAACTATTATGTTTTGGTTATCTTAATGCAACCATCCCTATGGGGACAGGTTCCTATGTATAGCATACTTGTAGGGACGGAACCTGTCCCGACTGTGAATCTTAACTGCCAACTTCGATTTCTGCCACTTTGAGCCTCGTCAACTGCTGCCTGTGCCCTTTTTTAACCCTGGACTTTTTTCTCCGACGATATTTAAAGGTGATTACCTTGTCCGCCTTAAAATTAGAAATCACATCGCATACCACATGCGCGCCTTTTATATAAGGCCGGCCAATCTCAGAAGACTTGCCTTTTGAATAGAAAAGGACCTTGTCGAGCTTCACTGTCTTGCCCGGTTCGGCCTCAAATTTTTCTACCTCAATCACATCGCCCTTCTGAACCTTGTATTGCTTACTCCCCGTTTCTACTATAGCGTACATAACAAAACCCTCCCTTAGCTTTTATAATATAAAAGCATAATAATATATCATATATGCCTAAATAGTGTCAATCAAAAATAACCTGCTAAATGGGCAGGATATGCACGTCCTCTATGTGGCGGGTCTGGTCGGGCCTGATTGTTATGCGGCAATGGTACCTGCGCTCAACGAACGAGATAAGCGACTTGTCCTGCGTTGATAAAAAATTCACTACGTCGGGATGCGCCACCACCTCCAGGTTTCTCGACTTAGCCTCGCTAAGCGCCTTTTTCAATCTTCTGAATACCTCTATGGAAACCGTTGAGGCGGATTTTACCTGGCCTTCGCCGTGGCAATATGGGCAGTCCCGGAATGTCATCGCCTGCAGGCTCTTGCCCATCCTCTGCCGCGTCATCTCAATAACGCCTATGCTGGAAACGCTTAAAACCTCTGTCTTGGCCTTGTCCCTCCTTAACGCCTCTTCCAGGGCCTGATGAACCTTGTGCCTGTGGTCTCTGTACTCCATATCTATGAAATCTATAATTATTATGCCGCCCATGTCTCTTAACCTTATCTGCCTTGCGATCTCCCGCGCGGCCTCCATATTCGTCGCGAAGGCGGTCTCTTCAGGATTTTTTTTCCCTGAGAAACCGGCGGTATTCACATCAATAGCTACCAAACTCTCCGTTTGCTCAATGACTATGGTGCCCTTGGACTTTAGCCATACTTTTTTAGCGTATAATTTCTCTACTTCTTTTTCTATTCCGAATTCCTCAAAAAGGCCCTTTGTTCCCCGGTATAACTTGACCTTTGCCCGCAGGTTAGGCATGACCATTTTTAAAAATTTCATAACGCGCCTGTGCTCATCCTTGGAGTCCAGCATTAAAACGTCTACGTCATCGGTAAACAGGTCTCTTACCACACGCAGTATCAAATCATATTCCTCATACACCAGCTTAGGGGCCCTTTCTCTGCTAGAGAGGTTCTTAATCCTGCCCCATATCTTGAGCAGAAATTTCAATTCCCTTCCCAATTCCCGCGGCGCGGCCTTCTGCGCTGCCGTCCGCACAATCAGGCCTATATCATTAGGGATCCTTAACTCAACCAGTATCTTCTTAATCCGTGCCCTATCTTCTCCTTCTATCTTTTTGGAAATACCTATATGTCTTTTTTGAAGAGGCATAAGCACCAAAAAGCGGCCGGGTATAGAGATGTACTGGGTAAGGCGCGGCCCCTTGGTGCTTATGGCGTCCTTTTCTATCTGTATAAGTATCTCCTGGTTCTTCTTAAGGAGCTTGTCTATTTCTTCGGAAAAACCTTTTTTTCTTTCCTCCAGGGCGGACTCGTCAAATTCCAAAGGCAGATTATCAGCTCTTTCGGTCGCGACGTCCCCGGCGTATAAAAACCCGTCCTTATCCAGGCCGATATCAACAAACGCGGCGGCAAGCCCTATTACAATGGCGTCCACCTTACCCTTATATATATTCCCGACTATGCCCTTATGGCCGGTCCTTTCCACAAAATAATCCTGCAGGGTGTTGCCTTCAAGAATAGCTACCCTTGTTTCTTTCGGTTCAGAATTAATTAGAATCTGTTTTTGCATCTTTAATTTTTATCCCTTCCGGTAATTCTTTATTAAGCCTGTTTTTAAATTCTTCGGTTTTGACATCGGCATCTAAATAAAAAACCGCCCCTTCCGTTTCTGCCTCAACGCCTAATTTTAGAGCCCGGCTTATTGAAATTTTCGGGTGCGGATTAAACCCCTTTGTTATGGTTATGGGGAGCTCTGCGCGCCGCAATGCCCGTTGAAAAAGCCGCATTAAATCCAAGTGGGAGATGAACCTCATATCTCCCCTTTTAAAAAATGTAACCGCTATCTTATGGCTCACCGTTATTTATGATTGTTCCGGCTGCTCTATAATTTTCGCCGTAATAAATATCAAAAGGTCTATCTTCTCGGTATCGTTTGTCTCTCTCGTAAACAGGGCGCCCAGCAGGGGGATTTTACCCAATATAGGCACTGAAAATTTCCCCCTTGACTTAACATCCTTTAACAGGCCGCCTATCACCACGGTTTCGCCGTCTTTCATCATGACCTGTGTCTCCGCCTCCCGGGTATTAATGATGGGGTATTCCGCTGTTATCTCGCCTGTTGAACTTCTCGCCTTTAACGTATCGGTATAAGAGGTAACCGCGGGGTGGACAATCATATTTATAAAATTGTCCCCGCTTATCTGCGGAACTACGTTAAGCTGTATCCCTATATCCTGATAGTATTTCAGGGTAGAGGTGGTGGTTGTTGATGTTGTGCCGGAAACGCTCGTTTCCAGTATGGGATATTTTGTCCCGACTAAAATCGTCGCCTCCTGGTTATCAAGGGTTAAGATCCTGGGGTTGGACAAGGTATTTGTGTTTACATCCTCCTCCAGCGCGTGGAGTATCACCTCAAATTGAGCGCCTGTAAGCTTTTGATAGATAAGCTTAAGGCCTGTATTAGCGGTAGTAAGGCCCGTGGCCTTTGAGCCAAATATAGAAGGGGTAACCTGGGTGCCCAGGCCATGAGCCGATATCGTCTTGGAGGTCCTGCGATCGGCTGTATTGCTTTCGTCAGTCTTGCTGATCGGTATCGGATACATTGTAGTGCCCTCGGCGCCTGTCCCGCCGGTGCCCCATTCAACCCCCAAATCTTTCAGCTTATCTTTACTTACCTCTACAATCTTTGTTTCTATCAATACCTGTTTCGGCATCACATCTATTTTAGTCAGTATTTCACGGATCTTGTCCATATAAGGCGGGACATCGCTAACCACAAGCGTCCTTGAGCGCGCCTCTTCCTCCTTTTCTACCCTCTCTAATTTGCTGCCTCCGGTCGAGGCCGTACCTGCGGCAACCTGTCCAAATTTCCAGCCTTTCTTGCCTTTCACCTCAACAACCGTAATCTTCCCGCGCGGGGAAAGCTGGGGCTCAATAACCTTTTTTGCGTCGTTGGCATCCAGATATTTAAGAGTGAACACCTCGGTAATAACAGGCTGGACTTCCGATAATTCATTTTCCGCCTTTTTCTGCTCTGTCAGCTTGCCGAGTAGAGAAACGGTAATAACATTCCCCTCTCTTTCATATCCATAGCCGTATGTTCTTAATATCACATCTAATGCCTTCTGCCAGGGGACATCCACAAGCCTCATACTGACGGCGCCGGTAACATCTTTGCTGGAAACAATATTAACGCTGCCTTTCTCTGAAAGGATGCGCAGAACGCTTTGTATATCCGCGTCTTTAAAATCTAAGGTAATATTGCCTTCTTTTTCCTGGGCATAAGAAAAAGTAAAAAGTAAAAAGTAAAAAGGCAAAACTACAAGCCAAAATTTAAAATTTTGAATTTTGAATTTTTGTTGTGACTTGTGACTTGTGACATGTGACATGTGACATTTCACTGTTTCTCACCCCCTTTTTCACCGCTCAATATCACTTCGTGATCCTCTTCTCCGATCCGCAAGGTAACCTTTTTCGGCTCTATCTTTTCTACCGTCATCGCGCCCGCCTTATCCCCTTCCTTCAAAATCATGCTGTTAATAATAGCCCTTGAGCCGCCCTTTTCATCGTAGACAATTCCCTCCAGGGCAACATCCTGCAGGGAATTAATTTCAACCGCCTCTTTTGTTTCATACACCGCCCCGGCGCCTACCAGCGGCACAAAAGGATCGCGCTTGCCCTTGCTGTTGTAGGTAAAATTCTCGGCATAACAATTGGCAGCAAATAACAGGAAATAAACAATGAACAGCAATTTTCGCATTTACACCCTCAATATATACGTCGACAGTAAAACCTTGAAGAGATGTCTTCTCGGCGCTGCCTTTTCCGCTGAGATCTCTATATTCTGGATCTTGATAAATTTATCAAGCATCTCCAATTTATTTACAAATTGCCCTATCTGATGGTACCCTCCCCTGCCGGACATTTCTATAGGCACCTCATGAAACAAGTCCGGCACTGCGCCCGGGATTGTCTTGGCGGGCGTAACTGAAACGATATCTACGCCCAGCTTTCCCGCGATAGTAGACAACTCTCCCAAAAGGGCGGGGATCTCTTCCTCCCTCGGAAATAGTTTTTGAAACCTCAATTGGTCAATTTTCAGAACCTCAAGTTTCTTTTTTGTCTCGCCGCGCCCGGCTATCTGCTGATTTAAAACCGTTATGTTTTTCTGAACCGAAACAATCTCGGACCTTAGCTGGAAGGTCTTGCATATGAGAGGGAAGAATATAAAAAAGATATCGGCTACCAACAATAACCCTATCCCGCCGATTATCAAAACCTTTTTTTTCTGTTCATCGAGATTTAGACCAATCATTATTTACCCTTATCCTTAAAATAACAAAATACTCTGAAATTCATAACCGGGTTGTTTTCAACCGTCAGCCTCTCCATGGGGCCCAGCTTGATATCGCTAAAATACCTGAAAAAACCCTTATTGTCCTGCAGGGACTTTACGAATTTCGCGACGAGCGCCGTCTCGTCCCCGTATAAAGAGGCGGCGCGGCCCTCCAGATTCAAAATGCGCTGGAACTCCCCTTTTTGCGCGTTCCTGACTTGCGTCTCAATAAAAAATCTTGAGAGCCAAACGCCCGGCGTAATCGCGTTGCTTAATTCGTTCAATTCCCTCGACCATAATATCCTTTTGTCATATAACTCTTTGACAGGCGCGGTGAATTTCTCAATGGACGCAGCTTCCTTAGCTATGCGCTCTATCTCAATTCTGTCCGGATGAAGCCGTTCCCATTTCAGCTCGGCATTCTTCAGGGAAATACCCTCAAACAAGATTGAAATACCCAAGAGGAGATGGAGCCCTATCAGAACAGACAAAGAATAAATTCCCGCCTTAATAAGCTTGGGGCCGAGTTTTGGAATATGGAACTCAACCGGCTTTTTTGCTTTCTGTTTCTGGGCTTTTTTAACCTCCGGCGGGAGGAGATTTATCTTAATCATTTCTCGCGGCCAATCCGACAGAAATCGCTAATTCCCGTTTCGCCTCTTCTAAAGATTTAACAGGGACCTCTTCTTTAACAGTTATGGAGCTAAAGGGGTCCCATAATTCCACCTGGGTATCCAAAGATTCGGATAAAAATTCTTTTATTTTAAACAATCTGGATAACCCGCCGCTTAAATAGATTATCTCAACACCTTTTGAAAATTGGTTTTCAAAATATCCTATAGAAAGCCTGATCTCTTTGGCAAATTTATTTAAAGCGGGCCTGATTGTCTCGCTTAAGCTTTCCTCTTTATCCGGAGGCGGGTTATACATCTGCCTATAGGCCTCTTTTCTATCCACTCCTAAACCTTTTGCGATCGCTTCCGCAATCTCTTTGCCGCCCCCGCTTATATCTCTCAGCACAAAGGGGATATTGTTATATACAACACTGAGGTTCAAATTGGCGTCTCCCATATTCAAAACGGCAAAAGCCTTATCCTCTGATTCTTTCTTAAATAAAGAAAACGCGTTAGTAAGCGCTATCGCGTCTACATCCACCGCTCTTACGATAAAGCCTGCCTGCGAAATAATATCTACATAGTTTTTTACAAAATCATCCTTTGCCGCTCCGAATAACACCGTAACCTTTTTTGTCTCCGCATTTTTTAAAATAACCTGATAATCCAAAATAGCGCTCTCTATATTAAAGGGGATAAATTTCTCCGCCTCAAACCTAATCGCGCCCTTAAGTTCTTCCTCGCCCATCTGCGGTAGTTCGATCACACGGGCCAGCGCCATATGGCCCGAGACGCCTATGTTGAGTTCCTTAGAATTAAACTTTGCCTCTGCCAGGAATTTCTTCAGCACATTAGAGGGGGTTTCTTCCTGCGGCTTTTCCTGAATCTTAAAATTGACCAAGGTAAGCGAAGTTTCTTTTTTCTCCAATTCAACTGCCTTTATAGAATATGAGCCTATATCAAGCCCTATCATATTATACCCAGTATAATGATATAAACATAATAGTCAAGAAAAAACCCCGCATCTTTAAAATAAAAAGATGCGGGGGGGTATATCAATAATGCCTTACGGCAACTTATGGTTCGTTGGATCGCTTGGACAGGCCGGATTAGCACCGACTGTCGTAAGCGTATAACCCGCTTTCGCGGTATCCAGCGGGCAATACGGGGTTGTCTTAATATATGTCGAAACCAGATTCGCCATGGTAACCGCGTCCGCGTCGTTTTTACCGTTGTCTATCGCCCAAAGAGATATCGCGCCCTGAATCTGTTTCAGGTTTGCCACGCAAGCGTTTGTCTGCGCCCTTGTCCTGGCCTGTATAAAGTTCGGGATCGCTATAGCGGCCAACAAACCTATAATTGCGACTACTATCATTATTTCTACAAGCGTGAATCCTCTCCTCTTCATTAATCTTCACCTCCTTTTTTTACCAACCTTAACTTTTGTATTATATAAGGTTGTTAAAAGTATACCATACCAATATGGTTTTGTCAAATTTTATGCTGTCCGGGCGGGCTATCCGCCGCTCCAACTCAGAACCTTAACCGCTATTGTCCCCGCAGGAAGCCCCGGCGGATTCGGCCTTCTGTAGTGAAGCTGAGTCGCGTTCTTAATATTAACCCATGATTTGCCGTATAAGGCGCCATAAATAATAGTAGGGCCGTACGTCCCGAAAATAGAATCAATAAAGATATAACCATTGGCGTATATCATCCCTTCCGCATCGGTGGGATCGTAGATTTCCACATCCGAGTTTTTACTCATAAACGCGGGCAGATTGCCGTACTGATGTTGCGTAATATGGCCTGATGCCCATTTATTAATAATAATTTTCCCCGTGGCTACGACGCATCCTGTCATCGTCCATGTGCCGTTTAGCCTCACCTGTCCATTCACATATACGACCTTATTTGTTGTGCCGGCGCAAGGATCTGATGTAAAGGTTCTGTTTCCCGAATACGCCTTGCCATCCGCATTTGCAAGATTGTAATAATACTGGAAAAAATTATCGTCAAAAGGGGGCAGATCAACGGCAGGGGCCCCGCTTGTAACCGTGCCGGTAACCGTGCCGTTGCTGCGCACTACCACTGTTCCGCAGGCGCTGGCATTCCCCTCTACCCGGCCGCTGCTCCATGGCCAGACGCTTCCAACTTCAACGGCGCCGCTGCCGGGGTTGTTAGAATGGACGCTGATAGGGATCGTGTCCGATACTACCGAACCGCCGGCTATTGTTAGTTTGCCGCCGCCTAACGCAGGATAATTAAACGCCTGTGGGCCGGTATACAACACCTGAAGGCTTATACTTCTGGAAACGCCTTGAACCGTCCCTGTTGATACCAACAACTTACGGCTTAGATCCGTCGGATATGTTGATATTGTCACGCTATAATTTCCCGAGCCTAACGCCTTCGGATACCCTGTCGGAACCCAGTTAAAATCGCTATTTATCTCTTTAAGGCCTTCCTCAATCCCCGCCTCGGCCAAAAAATACGCCTGCATGCCGTACTTGACCCTCTTTACGCCATAGGTATCCCTTACAACCATTATTGATATGCTTGAGCAGATCAAGATCGCTATGCCCAATAAAATTAAGGTCGTAAAAAATACAATGCCTTTTTGCATTTTAGGATTCATTTTTATCTGCCAGTATTGCGCGGTTCCGCTTCCACCGTGAGTGTCTTAGTTATCGTCCTGTTAAGGCCTATATTTTCGGAAATATCCAATTTGACCTCAAGGCCCTTTGTAAGGGCCTCATCATCTACCTTCACGGAAAATATCCCGTAATCCGGCCGCCTGGTAAAATAACCGCTCACATCCACCATCTTATCTCCGCCCGGCCACTTTATACTCAAATTTTTCAGGACGCAGGATTTAAGATAATCGGCCTTGCCGGAGGTAGGCTGAGAAAAAAATTGCGCCTGGAACTGAACATAACGGCCGTTACCTATCCCGCTGACGGAGGCGCTGCCTGTAGCGGCCGACAGGGTATTTATCGAAAGCGCGGTAGTCCAATCCGCGCTGGCCTTAAGCACATCTTTGTCGCTATTGCTCCTGACCTTTATAATTAAATTAGCGCCTAGCCCGCCCGTGCCGTAATTGCCATAATTGTTTTTTGCTATATTCCACGTCAGCGTCCCGTATGATGGATTAGCAAGCGTGGTATCGTAAATCTGCGAGGTAACCGTCCCATAGGAAAAATAGCTCACATCTATGGACTCAGTACTGTAGATTACGTCTTTCGCTAACGGGCTGTTATCGGACCAAGTCGCGTCCTGAGCGGCGGCTGCGTCTCCTTCAAGTATATATGAATGGTCATTCTGGGTGTCTGCCGTAGGGGTAGGCCAGCATGTCATATCATAAGAAAGCGAGGGCTGAACATGGAACGTAAGAAGGTAATCCCTGCTCTTTTCAAAATTTACAATATCGATCCAGTCCGAGTCCCTCGACATACCTGCCGGGATTACTATAGAGGAACCGCCTCCTGCATCATTAAATGTTACCTGCCTTGCGGTGCTGGCGTCTCCATCAGGGCCGGAATTACGGGCCATCATGCCGGCATAGTCTATGGCTAACGGATATGAGCTTTGCGTGTTATCAAAGGTTATCTTCACGGCCCGCCCCTCTATGTCTATATTACTGCTTAATATGACGTTTCTGAAATTTACGCCATCGCCTGAAACAACAGCCACACTTTCTGACGTTTTAGCGGAGGCGCCTGTCTGCGATAGGGCCTCCCATGACTTACCGCATCCTCCCAGCCGCGCGACATAATCATTCAATCCCGACTCTTCTGTCCCGTCGCCTGTCCTGTTATCATACTCAACTACGGTGTAGCTCGGCAGGGAGGTGGCAAAATTGGTCTCAAGCCATTGGTCATAATAAAAACTAAAAGCTATATAATCGCCCGCTCCGGCTGCCTGATATTCAAGCTGCCTGTTCCCGCTCCAGCTGCCGTAAGCAACCATCTCCTCATTAACCTTGCTGGCTCCTCCATCCCCGTAAACTGGGGTCTCTTCCGCTTCTCTTGCGCATCCGCTTGGCGAAACGCTGAATGAATCTACGCCTATTTTATAACCGGTGGATGAGCTATTTTTATCGGTAGCAGCAAAGGTGATATAATGATCGCCTGCGCTCAGCGAGACGCTGCCAAACGTCACATTATCGCTCTTCGAGGTCGAAGAATTATAACCGTCGAACTGTTTAAGCGTAGGGCTCATGGTCAGGATGACGCTATCGGAAACTAATAAGGTTTTTGTGCCGTTTATTGAATCCCAATTTGAATATTCAGGCGTGCCGGCAACCGGTTTGCCGTTCTGCGCTACTTCATCTAGCTGCTGCTGGCGCTGGGCATCGGATAAACCGGTCCTCGGGTTAAAAACCGTCCTTCTCAATTCAATCTTATTTTGCGCATTAACGTAGGTATGATAAATCACTGTCTCGTCCCATATAATTTTGTTGCTTGCGTCCACCTCCATAAATCCGTCCCCGTCGCTGTCTAAGGCCATGGGAAAACTTATGGCGCTGTAATTAACGGCGCTAGCCGGGTAATAAACTATCTTGTTAATATCTGTCGCCCTTAACTCCTTTTGAACCCTTTCCATTACCACTTCCAGTTGGCCTAGAATATACGATTTAGACCTTTCGCTCTTCCATGTAGAATAAATAAACTGCGTAAGCATGTAGATGCCCGTCATTACGATAACGGCGATGGAACAAGCCATCACTACCTCCGGTAACGACAGACCTTTTTTAAATAAATCCTTTTTTATTTCCATTGGTTTTTCTACTTTTTAATCTTCCTGTTCCCCTTCGTATGCATACTGAGAAAGCAAGGTCACTAATTCTACGCCTATTGGAATTAACGCGCCTTTTTTCTTGTATTGCACCTTTACGGTTACTTTTGTAAGATTTGTCGCGTAGGCCGCGTCTATTGTTGTCGTGCGGACAAAATCTCCGTTAGGGTCGGGGATGCCGCTGCGGTCAACCACGGTATCGGTCTCTGCCGCCTCCGGTAAGGCGGTATACCCCTTATCCCTCCTTATCTCTCTTATTCTTTCTATCCTGTTTTTGGCAAGATTGGAGGCCACATAAGTATAATCTACGGCTTGCCCCAACGATGCGCTCTGAGTCGTAACCGATATGATGCCGCCCATCGCTAAAACCGCCAGGGCTATCGCCGCTACCACCTCTACTAATGACATTCCTTTTTTAAATATCATAGCGTATGGCCGCCGGGGCTAATTTTACAGGCGGGGTTTGTCCCGACGTTATTTATCGTATAGCTCGTACTGAAACTATTGCCCGAATCAAGAGGGCATTTTAAACTTGCCGTGCCGTCTTTAACATAAGTGTCCAGCTCCGCGGCGGTCGGCGTATCGGTATCCGCTTTATTATTCTCAAGGACCCAGTGTTCTTTAGCCAATTTTATCTGGCGCAGATTATTGATGCATACATCTTGCTGCACCCTTGCTCTCACAGAGAGGTAATTCGGTATGGCTATCCCGATCAGGATGCCAAATATAACAACCACCAAAAATATTTCAACTAATGTAAAACCTTTTTTGTACATATCGCTCCTCATCCGCCTTCGCTCAAATAGCTTTCGCATTTGAGCTTCGGCGAGATGACCTCGCCGTAGGCTATCTACTATGAATAGCCCAATACACGAAGGCGGGTCACATATTAACAATCGACGAAATTTTGAATATAGGCATAAACATGCAGATTACGATCGTGCCTATCACTATCCCAAGAAACGCTATAATCAACGGTTCCAGCATGCTAGTGAGGCTGCCTACGGTGGTATCCACCTGTTCGTCATAAAAATCCGCTACCTTTGACAACATCTTCTCAAGCTGGCCCGTCTGTTCCCCGACGCCTATCATCTTCACAACCATCGGGGGAAATATCTTGCTCTTTTCCAGGGGCCTTGCTATGCTCTCGCCTTCCCTGACGCCTAACCGCACTTCATCTATAGCTGCCTCAAACACGCTGTTGCCGCATGTTTTTGCGACAACCTCCAGGGAACTTAAGATCGGAACGCCGCTCTTTACAAGCGTGGAAAGCGTTCTTGTAAATTTGCTGACGGATACCTTTGTAAGCAGCATGCCGAATACCGGAAGTTTAAGCGTAATCTTATCAAAATTGAGCCTGCCCTTTTTGGTATTTAAATACCGATTTAATGCGTAGCCGGCCGCGGCCATAACTATCAGGAGCAGTATAAAATATTTCCTGAAAACATCGCTTATCGCTATTAATACAAGCGTCGGCGCAGGCAGGGCCGCGCCGAAACCGGAGAAGACAGTTTTGAAAACAGGGATTACCTTAATCATCAACAGGGCGGTTATCGCGAAGGCCATAAATGTCACGACCGCGGGGTATACAAGGGCGGACGTTATCTTTCTCTGCAGCGCCGCTGTTTTTTCCAAATAAGTCGCCAGCCTATCCAAGATTTCATCCAGCATTCCGCTTGACTCGCCGGCCTTGACCATGCTTATATATAACGAAGAAAAAATCCTTGGATGTTTCGCGAACGCGCCTGAAAGGCTGGAGCCTACCTCTATATCATTCCTTACCATGGTTAGTATCTCTTTAAACCTCTTGCTCTCCGCCTGCTGCGCCAGAATATCCAGGCTGCCTAATATCGGGATCCCCGCGTCCACCATCGTCGCAAGCTGTCGGGAAAAAATAACGACATCGTCTATCTTTACCTTGCCCTTCCTCATCTGAAATTTTTTCGGCGCCGCGCTTATCTCCTTCAATGAGATTATAATCAAATTATCATTACGCAGTTTTTCCAAGACCGCGGACCTATCAGCGCACTCAATGGTTCCCGCCGTATTCTTGCCAGTTTGGTCTTTTACAACATATTCGTATACCGGCATATTAGTCCTCCGATGTTATGCTCAACGCCTCTTCTAAGGTAGTTAGGCCGTTATAAAATTTATCCATGACATCATCCCTCAGCGTCTTCATACCGTGTTTTACAGCGTACTCTTTTATTTCCGCGGTCGGCGCCTTTTTTATAACCATATCGCGCATATTATCGTCTATTAAAAGCGCCTCTAGCACGCCCATCCTACCCAGAAAGCCTGTAGTGTTGCATTTGGGGCAGCCTTTGCCGCTGTAAAATTTATCCTTGCCGGTTTTTTTAAAAGCGGCATAATCAACGCCCAACCTATCCAATACCGCCTTAGAGATATCAACTGCCTCCTTGCAGTGAGGGCACGTCTTTCTGCACAAACGCTGCGCGCATATAAAAATCAGGCTGGAGGCGATTAAAAACGGTTCAACGCCCATATCCATCAGCCTCGTGATAGCGCTTGCCGCGTCATTCGTATGCAACGTGCTAAAAACGAGCTGCCCTGTTAAGGACGCCTTTATCGCGATATCAGCGGTCTCAAAGTCCCTGATCTCTCCTATCATTATCACATCCGGATTCTGCCTGAGGACAGACCGCAGCCCGCTCGCGAAGGTAAGGCCTATCTCCGGCCTTGCCTGTATCTGCGTAATGCCCTCTATCTGATATTCAACGGGGTCTTCCAGGGTAATTATGCTCCTGTCAGCGGTATTCATCTCATTTAGAATAGAATACAATGTTGTGGATTTCCCGCTTCCTGTCGGGCCTGTAACCAGAATCATCCCGTAGGGCTTTTCGAGCGCCTTTTTAAAAGCCGCCATCGACTCCGGTAAAAACCCCAGCTTCTCTAACCCCACGCCGAGCGCGCTCTTATCCAGGACCCTTAAAACTATCTTGTTTCCGAAAGAGGTTGGCAGGACCGATACCCTAAAATCTATCTCCTTATCCTGAAGTTTTATCTTAAACCTACCGTCCTGCGGGATATGCATCTGCGTAATGTCCAGTTTGGACAGTATCTTTATTCTGGCGATTACGGCATTCTGGCTTTTTTTAGGCAGGCTTAGCACTTCGTGCAATATACCGTCTGTCCTATACCTGACCTTTAAAAAATCCTCGGTAGGTTCGATATGTATATCGCTGGCCCGGCGCCTGAGCGCCTCAACTAAAATAAGATTCACCACCTTAACAATCATGGGCAGCTTAACGGTATCGGCCAGCTCCCCTATATCTATCTTTTCATCGCTTAGAACCTCCACCACGCCGGCTCCGGCATCGCTTGATTCATCCATCTCCTCTATGGTTTTCTTTATATCAAGCCCCCGGCCGCTGTAGATATTTTCAAGCATTGTCTTAACATCATCGTCGGTGCTCAAGACGACTTCTATATGATAATCCGTAATCGCCTTCAGCCTGTCCAGCACAAAGACATCAAGGGGATCCGCAATCGCCACCGTTACAGTGCTGCCTATCTTGGAAAGCGGGATAACCTTGTGTTCCCGCATGGTCTTTTCCGGAAAAAGTTGTAGGAGCGCGGGATCAATTTTATAGCGGTTTAAATTTATAGGCGGGATGTTTAATTGCTTGCTAAACACGAGCATCAGGTCTTTCTGGCTTATTATACCGGATTCAACCAGTATCCTGCTGAGGCTGCCGCCCTTCTCCCTTTGCAATTTTAAGGCGGCCTCAAACTTCTTTTCGTCAAATCCTGGGCGGGATTTAAGGGCCTCTAAAACCTTATCTTTTAAAAGTATCTTCACCCCGCACCTTCTTTGTTATTCTGCTTTAGATTCCCCGTTCCTTCAAAACTTGAATATACAGAAGGTGCGGGGTTTACGTCACTCTTACGTCGAGGTCTTGTTCACCGGCGGTTACGCGCAAGACCTCTTCAATGCTGATAAGCCCCTTCCTCGCCTTCGCCAAACCATCCTCTCTCAGCGTAAACATCCCCTGCCGCCGTGCCTCGTCCCTAACCTTATGTTCCTCCGCCTTCTCCGATATGAGTTGGCGTATCGAAGGCGTTATAACCAGAGTTTCTATAAGCGCGGTGCGGCCTTTATAACCTGTATTCATGCAAGACTTGCATCCCTTGCCGCGGTACAGCGTTATTTTCCCTTTCTCTTTTATGCCCAACCTCACCTTGATAGATTCTTCCAATTCATATGAGTCCTTACAATCGACGCAAATTTTTCTTACCAGCCTCTGGGCGGCCGTCAGTATTATAGAAGAGGAGATCAAGAACGGCTCCACGCCCATATTTATCAATCTTACCAACGCGCCTGTCGCAGTCGTCGTATGCACGGTGGTAAACAGAAGATGTCCGGTCAGCGCGGACTTTATAGCTACATCCGCGGTTTCATAATCCCTTACTTCCCCGATCATAATGACATCCGGGTCCTGCCTTAAGATAGACCGGAGCGCGCTCGCGAATGTAAGGCCCATATCGGGCCTTGCGGTTACCTGATTTAAGCCTTCAATCTGATATTCAATAGGGTCTTCCACGGTGACAATATTTTCTTCGTAGCTCGGCAGAAGTTTTAAAATGGAATAAAGGGTTGTGGTTTTGCCGGAACCTGTCGGCCCGCAAATCAATATCATTCCATGCGGTTTCTCTATTATGCCTTTTAGGTCTGACACTGCCTTCTCGTTAAATCCCAACTTATCGATATCAAGCGTCGCGACCGACTTGTCTAATACCCTCAGGGCGACCTTCTCGCCCATTGCGGAAGGCAGCACCGATATCCTGAAATCCACCTGCCTCGCAAAAATCTTCAACCTGAACCTGCCGTCCTGCGGAAGCCTCTGCTCGGCTATGTTCAGGTTTGAGATAACCTTGAACCTGGAAACTACCGCGCTGTGGAGGTGGCTCGGAAAATTTTGAATCTGCCTTAGGACGCCGTCGATTCTGTACCTTATCCTCGTCTCCTTTTCAAACGGTTCAATCAGGATGTCGCTTGCGCGCAGCCTGACCGCGTCAGTCAATAATTGATTCGCCAGTTTCACCACCGGCGCATCCGCCGTGGACCTAATCAAAGCTGTGGTATCCTCCAGGCCCTGCTCCGCCTCTTCCACAATCTCCAGTTCCGTGGGAGCGGCCATCGCCGACACGATATTTTCTATTTCCTCATAGGCCTGTTCCTCATAATAGTCATTAATCGCGTTTTCTATGTCTTTCGCGGAGGCCAGGACAGGGACAACCCTTAACCCTGTAGACGCCGCGATGTGGTCAAGGGCAAATATATTCAGGGGGTCCTCCATCGCCACTGTAAGCACATCCTCTATTCTTGAAATAGGTATTATATGATAGTTCTGGGCGAGCTTTTTGGGAATGAATTTTAGAATGGCGGGGTCTATCTTGAATCTTGAGAGATTTATGGGCGCGATACCCAGCTGTTGACTTACTATAGAAATAATATCGTCTTTGCGGACAAATCCCGACTCAATAAGAATGTCCTTTAAATCGCCGCCTTTTTCTTGCTGAACCTTAAGCGCCTCTTTCAGTTTTGACTCTGTCAGAAACCCTTTCTCTATAAGGCTCTTTGTCAATGCCTCTTTCAGGGATAGGGTCATTTCGCGTTATAATATTTTTTCAAGGCATTTTGAAAACTGGTGGAGGTAGTCACAAAAGGCTGAACAGCGCAATCTGTAATTTTTTCTAACTCCTCCAAGGCGGTAATATTTAAGGGGTTTACCATCGCCACGGTTATGGTGGCCCCTATTCTATCTAAAGGGATGACGCCGTATTTTCTGGCTATATCTACGGGTATGATCTTTATTATCTCCCTGTCTATCTCGTAATTATCCAGAGGCAGATACGGAAAACCATACTGTATTGTCAGCGCCTGGGCAATCTGTTCTTCGGTCGCGTAACCAAGCGCAACTAATATCTCGCCGATTAAACCGCCTTTTTCCTTCTGGGCCTCAAGGCCCTGCTTTAACTGGGCCTCTGTGATTATACCGCTCTCTTTAAGAATTTCTCCTATCTGTTTTGAAACGACTCTTTTTAAGGCCGGCATTATTCCCTCCTGAGCAACCTGCTCAAATCTTCCGGGTCTAACGTCCTGCTAAGCGCGTCTTCATAAGATATAAGGCCTTTCTTATGAAGCTCATAAAGCGACTGGTTCATTGTCAGCATGCCTTCCTTCTGGCTTGTCTGCATAGTAGAGCATATCTGATGGATCTTCGACTCTCTTATCAGGCTTTTTATCGCCGGCGTCACGATCAAAACCTCTGGCGCCAAAACCCTGCCCTTGCCGCTTGAATGCGGGATCAATTGCTGCGCTATTATGCCGATCAAAACAAAAGAAAGCTGCGTCCTGATCTGCTGTTGTTGATGGGCGGGAAAAACATCTATAATCCTGTTTATTGTCTGGACGCTGTCAGAGGTATGGAGAGAGGCAAAAACCAGATGCCCTGTTTCGGCGCATATAAGCGCGGTCTCTATAGTTTCCAGGTCCCTCATCTCGCCTATAAGTATTACGTCGGGGTCCTGCCTCAGCACATGTTTGAGCGCCTCAGGAAAGGAATTCGTATCCTCGTATACCTCTCTTTGATCTACAAGGGCCTTTTTATTCTTATGCACAAATTCAATAGGGTCTTCCACTGTAACAATGTGACAGGCCATTTCATTATTTATATAATCTATCATCGCGGCCAGAGTGGTTGACTTCCCGCTGCCGGTGGCCCCCGTTATCAAAACAAGGCCTTTTTGTTTGTTGCAAAGCGATTTTATCGTTTCGACAGGCAGGCCGCATTCTTCAAAACTCATAATCGTAAACGGGATCAATCTTATGCTGCATCCCACAGCGCCTCTCTGCATAAATACGTTGACCCTAAAACGGCCCAGGTCCGGTATTTCAAATGAAAAATCCAGTTCTTTGTTTTCCTCAAATTTTTTCTGCTGTTCGTTTGATAGTAAGCCGTATATTAATTCCTTTGCCGCGCTTTTTGAAAGCGCCGCAGATCCGGTTTTATTAAGTTTTTCATCAATCCTGATAATCGGAGGCGCATCCGCGCCTATATGCAAATCAGAGGCGTTCTTTTCGACAAGAAGTTTTAATAGCTGGACCATTTCCCCCTTAGCCACAGTATTCGTCATATCCCTCCTTTTAATCTAATTATAATTATGTCAATAAAGTATAACAGATATAATATGCCGGGTCAAGCAGGAAAACCGGTTTCCTTAAGGGCTTCTCTCCAGATATTTAAATTCAGGAACTCGCGCCAGGCATCGAGCCTGGCCCCTTTCTGCCAGGCGGCGAATATTACCCCTGATAATCCCTTGTCTGTGCGGCTAAGCCCCGCCTCCAAAAAACTTAGCTCAGCGTCATGAAATTTTAATTTTATCCTTCTGTTTTTCAGGCGCTCCTTAAGGAATTTTTGCTTATCAAGCAGCGTCTGTAAGCCCTCCGCTTTTTCATTTTCAAAAAAGGTGCCGGCCTTCGGGACAAAGGCGGTTATACTTACGGAAAGTTCGGCATTTTTACTCAATTTTAAAACCTTATGCAAAAAATCACATATGCCTTCCAGGTCTTCGTAGGTTTCTGTGGGCAGGCCTATCATAAAATAAAATTTAACAACCCTCCAGCCGTACTTAAACGCCTCTTCGCAGGCAAGGATGATCTTCTCAGTGTCTATTGCCTTATTTAGATGTTTGCGCAATCGTTCTGTGCCGGCCTCTACCGCAAAGGTAAGGCCCGTCTTTCTAACCTTTGCTATCAGGGAAGGCAGCGACTTCAAAATATCCTCGCTTCTTAAGGACGGCAACGATATGCCGACGCCTAAATCTTTAAATTCATCGGTCAGCCGTGAAATCAGCGAGGCGACATCCGGGAAGCTTGCGCTTGACAAAGAAAGGAGGGAAATCTCATCATAGCCCGTATTGCGGTATATGGTTCTCGCCAGTTCTAAAATCTTTTCCCTCGATCTTATCCGCACGGGCTTGTAAAAACTGCCCGCCAGGCAAAACTTGCAATTAAAGGGACAGCCCCTCATAATCTCAAGGGTTATCCTGTCGTGGATTATTTGCACATAAGGCACTATTTCCTTGACTGGGTAAAATGCGCTGTTCAAGTCCTTGACAACCCGTTTTTTTACTTCTTTGGGAAATTTAGGAACATAGACACCTTCTATATCTGATAATCCTTTTAGCAAATCTTCTTTCATATTACTTGTGACTTGCGACTTGCGACTTGTGACCTTCTTGTACGCATCTGCTATCTCCAATACTACCTCTTCCCCTTCGCCGATAACAAACGCGTCAATAAACTCCTCCATCGGCGCGGGATTAAACGCGGAAGGCCCGCCCGCTATTACAAGCGGAAATTTTTCATCCCTATCCTTAGCCCTTAAAGGAATGCCTGCCAAGTCAAGCATATTCAGAACATTTGTATAATTTAATTCATATGTAAAGGAAAAACCTACAATGTCAAAATACCGTATCGGGACTTTTGATTCCAGCGAAAATAACGGTATTTTGTTATCTCTGAGTTTCGCCTCGAAATCGGGCCATGGCGCGAAGACCCGTTCGCAGGCAACATCTTCGGCGCTGTTTAAAACGCCGTAGATAATCCTGAATCCCAGATAACTCATCCCGACATCATAAATATCCGGAAAGGCCAGCGCGAACTTCACCGCTACCTTGTCCAGGTCCTTCCTGACCGCATTCCACTCATTGCCAAGATACCTGCCCG
>Ga0209824_10000199_pt1 | contig 42186 bp, 48 predicted proteins | sample VDWuncwatermetaG_FD_184124 | JGI IMG/M metagenome (GOLD analysis project Ga0209824, IMG submission 184124) | Wastewater microbial communities from Netherlands to study Microbial Dark Matter (Phase II) - VDW unchlorinated drinking water (SPAdes)... ...
CTACGTGTTACTCACCCGTGCGCCACTTTACTCATCCCTTGCGGGACTTTCTCGTTCGACTTGCATGTGTTAGGCACGCCGCCAGCGTTCGTTCTGAGCCAGGATCAAACTCTCCAGTTAAACTTTTCCTCAGCCTTAGGCTGAGGATTAACTGAGTGATTTGATAGCTGTGCCTCATTGGCTTAACAGAAGCCCTAAACCATCCCACCCATATTTGGGTAGGCGCTACTATTTAGTTTTCAAAGACCAAAGAGCTTGCCCGTAAACGGGCAAAACTACTTTATATGGGAATCGTTACGGCTTGTCAAGAGAGGAGTGGATCAAAATTTGTTTTCCCCTCACCGCTTGCCTGGGCGATGCGAGTTTTTCCCACTTCGACAACGCGGTGGAGCTTTCCCTGAAACTCAAAATCTATATCCGTGATGATCTTGCCATCAACTTTCACCGCGCGCTGGGCAATCAGCCTTCTCGCCTCGCCCTTGGATTTGGCAAATTGAAGGTCAACAAGCAATTGACAGATCCGAATCCGCTCCGGAGGTGCAAATTGTTTGCGGACGCTTTTCGGAGCAGACCGCTTCTGGTAGCGGGTCTCAAAATAATCGCGTGCCGACTCTGCCGCCTTTTGCCCATGAAAACGCGAGACGATTTCAAAAGCGAGCGACTTTTTAAATTCCATGGGATGGAAGGATCCGTGGGCAACTTGGTCGCGGATTTTCTTGACTTCTTCGAGATCCCGATCGCTCAACAGTTCCGCATAGCGCCACATCAATACATCCGAGATAGACATCATCTTGCCAAAGATCTCTTCGGGAGGTTCATGGATGCCGATATAATTATTGAAGGACTTGCTCATCTTGTTCACGCCGTCGGTCCCCTCCAGCAACGGCATGGTCAAGACCACCTGAGGCTCCTGGCCGTACTCCCGCTGGAGCTCTCTGCCAACGAGCAGATTGAAGCGCTGGTCCGAGCCGCCCAATTCCACGTCGGCCTTAAGGACCACCGAGTCATAACCCTGAATCAGCGGATAAAGAAACTCATGAATGCCGATCGATTGCTGTTTCTGATAACGCTGCTTGAAGTCCTCCCGTTCCAGCATGCGCGCGACCGTATATTTCGCGCTCAACTCTACGAGCGCTGCCGCGTCCATCTTCTCCATCCAGCGATGATTGAACTCAATCACCGTCTTCTTGGGGTCGAGGATTTTAAAAATCTGCTCTTTATAAGTCTCAGCGTTCTTCAAGACCTCGGCACGAATAAGCTGCTTTCGGGTCTCCGATCGTCCGGAGGGATCGCCGATCATGCCGGTAAAATCTCCTATCAGGAAAATAACCTCATGACCCAGATCCTGGAACTGCTTCATCTTTTGAATCAAGACCGTGTGTCCCAAATGGAGGTCCGGGGCGGTGGGATCGAATCCCGCCTTGACCCGCAACGGTCTTGCGCGCTTGAGCTTTTTCCGCAGCTCTTCCTCGATGAGGATCTCTACGGCTCCCCGCTTGATCACCCGCAGTTGCTCTTCAGGATCTGCCTTCATCCATCGGACCCCTTCCAGGGAATGCGGATGCGGCGGATGTCCGAAGCCTTCCCCGTACTCTCATCCGTTTCCAAGACAATCCCTTGGAGAGCCACGTTCTCCTTTGCGACATTGAACTGACGCGGCAGCTGACTCAAAAAACCCTCAATCACGAGCTCTCTTTCGATGCCGATCACCGAATCCAAGGGACCGCACATGCCGAGATCGGTAATGTACGCCGTACCCTTGGGAAGAATCCGCTCATCAGCCGTCTGCACATGGGTATGGGTGCCATAAACCACAGAAACCCTCCCATCCAGGAACCAACCCATAGCGCATTTCTCTGAGGTCGCCTCCGCATGCATGTCGACGATCACCACACGGGCAAGGTGGCCATGTTCCTTTAAAATAGCATCTACGCAGCGAAAGGGGTCGTCGACATGACTGGGCATAAAAACCCTTCCCTGCAAGTTTACGATGAGCACGCGCTGCCCCTTCTCGCTCTGCCACTCCACCCAGCCGCGGCCCGGCGCACCATTGGGATAATTGGCTGGGCGAATGAGATAAGCGTGGTTTTCCAGGTAAGAATAGATCTCTTTCTTTTTCCAGATGTGATTTCCGGAGGTGAGGACATGGACGCCGCCCGAGAAGAGTTCCTCGGCGCTCTTGATATCCACCCCCATTCCACCCGCGGAGTTCTCGGCATTGGCGATCACCAGATCGATCTTCTCGTCCTTGACGAATGGGGAAACCAGATCCCGAATGGCCCTTCGTCCTGGCCGACCCACCACATCCCCTAATATCAAAATACGCATAGCTAAAATTCTTAATTTTTAATTTTGAGTTTTGAGTTTTGAATTTCAATTAAGAATTAACAATTCAAAATTCAAAATTTTATTGTTTAACGTGCATATTCCACGGACCGAACTTCGCGGATGACCGTGACCTTGATCTGCCCGGGATAGGTCATCTCGCTCTCGATTTTGCGCGCGATCTCGCGAGCCATAAGCGCGGCTTCCTGATCGGAGACCGCGTCATGCTGAACGATGATCCGGATCTCCCTCCCCGCCTGGACCGCGTAGGATTTCTCCACCCCCTTGAAGGAATTGGTGATGCGCTCAAGCTCCTCCAGGCGGCGGACATAAGTTTCCAGCATCTCCCGGCGCGCCCCCGGACGGGCCCCGGAGAGAGCATCGGCGGCATCCACCAAGGGAGCCAGAATAGTCTCCGCCTTCACGTCCTCATGGTGCGCGGCGATCGCGTTCACGATCTTGGGCGACTCTCCGTACTTGCGCGCGATTTCCGCCCCGATGATGGCATGGGATCCTTCCACCTCATGATCCACCGCCTTGCCGATGTCGTGGAGCAACGCCGCGCGCCTCGCCTGTTTCTCGTTCAAGCCCAGCTCCGCCGCCATCATACCGCAGATGAAGGCCGCCTCGATGGAATGCAGCAGTACATTCTGGGCATAGCTGTAACGATACTTGAGTCTCCCCAGCAGTTTGACAAGCTCGGGGTGAATGCCATGCACCCCGACGTCGAAAATGGCCTTTTGCCCTGCCTCCCGCATCGCCTCTTCCACCTCCTGCTCCGCCTTGCGCACCACCTCCTCGATCCTGCCCGGGTGGATACGCCCGTCGGATATGAGCTTTTCCAGCGACAGCCGGGCGATCTCCCGCCGAATAGGATTGTGTCCGGAGATGATCACGGATTCTGGCGTGTCATCGACAATCAGGTCGATCCCCGTAGCCGCTTCCAGGGCGCGGATATTGCGTCCCTCGCGGCCGATGATCCTCCCTTTCAGATCGTCGCTGGGCAAAGGCACGACTGTCACCGTCCGCTCAGCGACAAAATCACCCGCCAACCTCTCGATCGCCAGGGCGACGATCTTTTGCCCTTTGCGGACCGCCTCCTCTCGGGCCTCCTCTTCGATCACCCGTACGCGCTTGGCAGACTCGTGCTTGGCCTCTTCCACCATCTGGTCAATCAGGCCCTTCTTCGCCTCCTCCCTAGTCATCCCCGCGACGTGCTCCAACTGCCGCTTCGCCTCGTCGCTCAGGCGGTTGCACTCAGCCGCCTTTTCTTCGGCCGTTTTTTCTCTCGTCTTGACAGAGGCTTCACGTCTTCCCAGTTCGGCCTCGCGTTTTTCTATCGTCTCGATCCTCTTATCGAGATTTTCCTCCTTGTTGATCAGCCTTTTCTCTAAGGCTTGCAGTTCTCTGCGGGTCTCGCGGACCTCTTTTTCAAAATCCAGCTTCGCCTGCAAAATACCGTCGCGCGCTTGTATCTCCGCTTCTTTCTTAATCGCGTTGGCCTCTTTTTTCCCCTCCTCAAGGATGCGGGCCGCCGTGTTCTGCGCCAGTTCCATCTGGCTCTGACGCTGCTTCCGGCGCAACCAAGCAACCCCCAAGGCCAACAGCATCCCCACCAAGAATCCTGCAATGCCAATCAGCATATTGAGTTCCAACGATAACACCCCCTTTGCACCTGATAGATTCAGGGAATCGAGCCTGCCGGGGATGCCAGATCCCCGCAGTCAATGATTCTCCTCTCAGTAATGATGTGATGGACCTTTCGATCCCATCTTTCAGCCGGCACCTGCTCTACGATTTGAAATTCACACGCCAAGGCTACGAATGTCGGCCCTTCTCCTAACCGCTCCAACGCTCGATCATACCAGCCCTTCCCCCTTCCCAAGCGGTTCCCTTGAGGATCAAAGGCCACACCGGGGACGAAGACCACCAACTGCTCTTCATCCTCCCTGGTCATGACCTTCTCGCCTGTCGGCTCAAGGATACCGTAGTGCCCCGGCTTTAGCTCCTCGACGGATTCTACTTGGATCAGGGCTGGATCTTCTCCGTTTCCCAGTTTCGGGTAGAAGAGCTTCTTGCGCGCTTTCAAGGCATGATCACGGATGGCCTCCGTGGCGACCTCGTTCCCGATAGGACTGTAAAGCGCGACTGTGCGGGAGAATAGATAGGGAGAAAAACGGAGGACCCTCTCCTGAATCAGGCGGCTCCAAAGCGTGATTTCAGAAGCCGTGAGAGAGTCACGTCGCAGGAGAGCCTGAGCTCGCAGCACCTGTTTATTCTCTCCCATAAATCACCGAACCGGCGAGCCTCGGATCGTGGGAGGAGAGAGGTGAGAAATGGGGATCGGAAGGTGACTACAAAAACGCTGATCTACATTAGCGGGGAGTGGGTGCCCCCGCCTTCGCTCCTCGGAGAAGGAGCCCGCTGCCGATTACCATGTCCGACGTTAAGGATAATTCCGGTGCCAATCTCCGAGCCAATGATAGTGCACTGCCAATACCTTCTTGAGTCCACGGATGCGAAAACCAATAGATCAGATCCTTCCTTAAAACTGATTCCCCAGATCCTCATCCTTCCACCCCACCTCCTGTTCTGGTTTCCCCCGCATCGTGCCGTGTCAGGCGATCAACTTGAACCTGGTAAACAGGTGGATGCCATATTACCGTTTGAGTCTTCCCCACAGCTAGGGGCCTGACGGCCGCGGCAAGGGACAGCTTCCCTTTCTTCTTTGTTGGTTCTAAGTTGCCTCGCTGATCACGAACACAGCAGGGGAAAAGGATCACCTTGTTATTCAGCCCTCCTCAGTTAAAGTGGTCGAAAGCCTTTTGGACAAATGATTCAACCTCTGCATCATCGCTTCGTAATTCTCTTTTAACCTCTGATACTCATCCGCAATGTTAAGCGCGGCCAACATGGCGACGCTGGACTTGGCAACGGGGCGCGTCGTCTTCATGACCTCCTGCATCTTGCCGTCGACGTATCCCGCTACTCTCCGGACGTGGCTTTCTTCCGCGTCGCTACGGATGGTAAATCTTTCTCCCATGATCTCGACATCCACAGCCTTTTTCATAAGGCCTTCCTCAACTTTAAGAAATATCCAAACGCTCGAAATGGCCTAAGATCTTTTCCAGTTTTTCGCGAATCTCGCTGCGCTCGCGTTCGTACTGGCGGAGCTGGCCTTTTAACTGATGCGATTCGCTCTCCTTTTGCTGGAGCCGTTTCTCCGCCAACTCCTTTTCTTTCTTTATCCTCTCGTGCCTTTCTAGCAACTGATTGATTCTTGCCTCTAGCTGTTCGAGATTGTCGAGAGCCATGAATCTACAATACGGAAAATCTCATGTTGAAGTTTAATTTTAACGCCGCTCTTTGTCAAGCTGATTCTTAGCCGAGGCCAACCGGTTGTTATCCTTTGAAATCGTTATAAAATGGCTTGACCTTTTGCCCCTGTGAAAAAGAGCCGACAAACAAGAACATTCCTCGCAGCTCTCGTCCCTCTTTTTCTGCCCCTCCTCATTATCTTATCCTGCGTCTCGCTCCCCCAACATTCCCAGCCACTCCACACCCAGGAGCTCACCATCTTGTACCTCAACGACCTGCACGGCCAATTAGAGCCTTTTAGCACCGAGGGCGGAAAAATCGTAGGCGGGGCAGCCCGTTTGGCAGCGCTGGCAGATAGGATTCGGGAGGAAAACGTCCGGGCCGGTCGCCACACTCTCTTTTTAATCGCGGGAGATCTCTTCTTGGGCACGGCGATGTCCGTCATCTTCCAAGGCGAGGCGGAGTTCGACTTTCTCAACCGGGTACGTCCCGATGTCATGACCCTGGGAAACCACGAGTTCGACTTCGGCAGGGAAATTCTTTATCAAAGAATCCGTCAAGCGAGCTTTCCCATAGTCAGCGCCAATATCCATCACGGGAAAGAGAGGCTTCTTCCCCCCTTTGTCATCAAGGAAATAGCAGGTCGCCTTCGCGTAGCCATTCTGGGATTGATCACCCCGGACACGGCGCAACTCGCCCATCCAGATAACATCGCCGGCCTCACCTTCACTGACCCCGTAGCCGAGGCAAACAAGTTCGCACGGGATCTCAAGCAGCAGAGCGATATCTTCATCGCCCTCACCCACACAGGTGTGGAGATGGATAAAAGACTCGCCCAGCAGGTTCCTGGCTTGGACGTCATCATCGGCGGTCATGACCACATCGCTCTGCCAGAACCCCTCCAGGTAGCGGAGGTCTGGATCTGCCAGGCGCAAAATCGAGGCCTATTCCTGGGTCGTCTCGATCTCCGACTGGAGGGAAAGAAAGTGGTGAAGATTGGCGGCGCTCTGATACCGATCGCTGAGGAGTTGCCCGAGGACAAAGAGATAAAGGCGATGGTCTTGTCGTACCGGATCAAGCTCGAAGAGAGACTTAAGGAGGTCGTTGGGAAAACCAGAGTGCGCCTCGTCGGCGAGCCGGAAAATATAAGGCGAATGGAGACCAACCTGGGAAATCTCGTGGCGGATATCATGCGCAAGGCCGCGGACACAGAGATCGGCCTGGTAAATGGCGGTAGCATACGCGGGAGCATCGAGGAAGGAGCCATCACTTTGGAAGATGTATGGCGTATCTTCCCTTATGACAGTCAACTGGCTCGCCTGGAACTCAGCGGGAGCGAGATCGAAGAGGTCCTCAAACACTCGGTGAGTCTAGGCCCAGGCCTGACAGGAGGCTTCCTTCAGCTTTCTGGGCTAAGCTTTGTCATTGGCCCCACAGGACCTCAAGAAATCCGGGTCCGAGGGATGCCCCTCCAGCGGGAGCGCTTTTACAGCGTGGCCATCACCGACTTCATGCTGGCTGGAGGAGACGGTTACGGCCACTTCCAGAAGGGTAGAAACCGCCTCTTGCGCCCTTCTCTTATACGCGACCTCCTCATCAGCTACTTCAAGGAAAATAAAGAGATTTCTTATGGTGTCGAGGGAAGAATAAAGCGCCAACCATGAGCTCTGAGTCTGGGTCCGGTAAACCTTCGAATCCCCAGGACGTCTAAGGGATTGAAGGCTAAAAAAGCCTGGAAAGAAAAAAAGGAGGGTTTTATGGACAGATTCAGAGCAACGGTTTGGGGAGGCCTCATCGCCGGTTCCCTATTGGTTTTGAGCGGAGGGGCACTGGCTGCGGAGGGAAGGGGAAGCGGCGTTCCCCACAAGGGCTACTATCACCGGCGCGAGGTGCAGCACGATCGGCGTGATATTCGCCAGGACCGAAGAGACATCTACGCTGACAAGAAGGACATTCGGCAGGACCGAAGGGACCTGCATCAGGATGTTAAGGATCTGAAAGAGGATCGAGGGGAGCTGCGCAAGGACATTCGCAGCGGTGCAAGCAAGGAAGAAATCGCCCGAGATCGGCAAGAGATCCGTAGCGATCTAAAGGATATCACTGGGGATCGAAAGGACTTGCGGCAAGACCGGAAAGATCGCAGGCAGGACTTCCGCAACTTGCGACAAGACCGACGTGACCTGCGAGAAGATTTGAAAGAAGGGGTCCCAGGGAACTAGCTCTTGACGAAATGGCCTGACCGCCGGGAGATCCGGCGGCAGGCCTTCTGGGTTCATCCCCTTACTTGTACAGGCTCACTGATCCTCCTATGAAGACAAGCCAACCTGCAGAGTTTGGGGATGAGGAGCTTGTAACCCTGGCCCAGAAGGGCCAGCGTGAGGCATTCGAGGTGCTCGTGGAACGCTACCAAACAAAGGCCTATCGCATCGCGTTTGACTTCACGCGTGATCGCGAGGAGGCCAAAGATCTTTCCCAAGAGGCATTCCTAAGGGCCTTCATCCACTTGAAGAGCTTCGACCTACGGGCGGGCTTCTACACTTGGTTTTATCGCATTCTCGTGAATCTCTGTCTCGACTACCGACGTCGCAGGGGACGGGTTTCATGGGAGCCTCTGGACGAAAAATCTGAGAAGGCTGATGGGAAGGATGGGGTGGCCAGCGTAGTGCGCTCTCCAGACCAAGGGGCCATGACCGAAGAGTTCTCACGGCGAATAGAAAAGGCCCTGGCTGAGCTTCCGCTGAAGCAGCGCACTGCCTTTATCTTGAAAAACCATCAGGACCTCTCGATTCACGACATCGCCAAGGTAATGCAGAGCGCTGAAGGGACAGTGAAAGTCCATATCCACCGCGCCGTGGTTGCCCTGAGGCAAAAGCTGGCAGAATTCGCTTAGGAGGAGAGCCGTTTATGGTACGCCACGAACATACACTACAGGGAGCCTGTAAAGAGTTCGAGCAGGATTTGGTCCTCTACTACTACGAAGAATGCGCCGGGCCCGAACGCAGCAGGGCAGAAAAGCACCTTCAGAGTTGCGCCTTGTGCCAGCAATTTCTTGCCGATCTGCGTAGGCTCCTCCCTCTAACCATTAAGCAGGATGAGCCTCCTCAAGTTTTTTGGCAAAGCTACTCTAAAGAGGTGCGGCGAAAGCTCGCCACCGCGGAGCAAAAAGGTCGTTGGTGGAGCGATCTCGCCGCTCTCCTTCGTCCTTGGCCAGTCCCGGCGCTGGCGACGGCCTTGGTCCTGATCCTGGCCCTAACCCTGACCTTCGGCAAAAGGGTTTGGCGGCCACAGGATCTCCCGCCCGAGGAAGAAGGCGTTATGGAGATTCTACCCATGGCGGAGAACCTGGAGTTCTTCAAGGCCATGGATATGCTGGATTCTCTGGAGCTGCTTGAGGCCGGGGCAGGCCTGGGAAACGGCTCTGCTTGAGACGGAGGAGTGGGTGTGAGGAAGATCGCGTGGGTTGTTTTTCTCCTGGTTTTTTACTCTTCCTCCTCTTCTGCCGCCACTAAACAGGAGGAGCGACCGGACAGAGAGATGCTGCGACTTATGGAACTCTTACGGGAGTGGGACATGATCAAGGAGCTTGACCTGATGCGGCAAATGGAAAATTTGGACCGGATGGAACAGCCCGGAACGGGAGCAAGCTCCCAAGACAGCCAGCGGGGAAGAGCAAAGGATAGACAGAAGTGAAGCGGATTATTTGGCAAATAGCTTTTTTCTTTTTCCTATCGCTGCCTTTAATGGCTTCGGCCCAACAAGGGTCGGATAACGAGAAAGCGGCGCTGGAGAGCTGGCGCCAGATGAGCCCGCAGGAAAAACAGGAGCTGAGAGAGCGCTACCAGCGCTGGCAGTCCCTCTCGCCGGAGGAAAAGGGCGAGCTCAGAAAGAAGTTGGAGACTTGGCGGAAGCTACTACCGGAAGAGAGGGCCGCGATCCGGAAAAATTTCCAGCGCTGGCGCAATCTCCCGCCAGAGCAACAAGAGCGCTTGCGCCAACGTTGGGAACGTTGGCGCGAGATGCCGCCCGAGCGACGCGAGATGCTCAAAGAGCGCTTTGAGAAGCTGCGCCAGCTCTCACCTCAGGAGCGGCGAGAGCTGCGTGAAAAGTTTGAGGAGCGGCAAAAGCTTTCACCAGAGGAGAGGAAAGCTCTACGGGAGCAGTTAAAGGAAAAAAGACCGCACTTACAAAAGGGAAAAGAGTAGAAGACGATGGCACTTTTGAATCAAGAGCAGAAGACGATCCATTTTTTGAATCGCGTCAGCTTCGGGGCAACCCAAGAAGAGATCGAGAAAGTTACCCGCATGGGGATTTCAGCTTACCTGGAAGAGCAGCTCCGTCCCGAAAGAATCCCCGATCCTCTGGTGGAAGAGAAACTGGCGCGACTCAAGACCGTACGCCTGAGCAGCAAAGATCTCCTCGAACTCTATCCGCCGCCCAACCAGGCTAAGGCCCGGGGGGTGCAGATCGATCCGATGCAAACCCCACGCTATGTGATCTTCGAACTGCAGCAGGCCAAGCTCCTGCGCGCGGTCTATAGCCAAAGACAGCTTTACGAGGTCATGGTCGATTTCTGGACCAACCACTTCAATGTTTTCGCCGCCAAGGGCGCTGACAGGTGGCTGGTGACCTCCTACGACCGCGACACCATTAGGCCCCACGCCCTGGGAAAATTTAAAGATCTTCTGCTCGCCACAGCCCAAAGCCCGGCCATGCTTTTTTACCTGGATAATTGGATGAGCGTCAGCCCCGATGCGGCGGTGAGACCGGTAAGGACCAACGGCAAACCACCGGCAAGACAGGGTATCAACGAAAACTACGCGCGCGAGCTCATGGAACTCCACACGCTGGGCGTTGATGGAGGCTATACCCAAAAGGACGTCGAAGAAGTCGCCCGCTGCTTTACCGGCTGGACTATCCGGCACCCCAGAGGCGAGCCGGAGTTCCGCTTTGAGCCCAGAACGCATGATCGCGGAGAGAAAATCATCCTCGGTACCAAGATCCACGAGGGAGGAATGGAGGATGGCGTGAAAGTCGTCGATCTCCTGGCGCGCCACTCTTCGACCGCCCGCTTTATCGCCACCAAACTGGTCCGGCGCTTCGTCGCCGACGATCTTCCTTCCTCTCTCGTGACCCGGGCAGCGGAGGTATTTCTTCAAAGCGACGGCGATATCAAGGCAGTGGTGCATGCCATCGTGAGCGCGCCGGAATTTTATTCTCCTCAAGCCTTCGGGGCCAAGGTGAAGAAGCCGCTCGAGTTCGTAGCCAGCGCGCTGCGTACTCTGGGCGCGGAAACGGACGCCTCGCCGCCGCTGCTTCGCTATCTCGTCCGTATGGGCGAGCCGCTTTTTCTGGCTCAGCCTCCTACCGGTTTTCCTGATGTCGGTTCTACCTGGGTCAGCCCGGATATGCTCCTCGCGAGGATGAACTTTGTGGCGGATCTGGCATCCAACCGGATCCCCGGAACGAGCGCGAAGGCCGAAGAGAATTTGACCCTTCTCCTCGCCGCGCCTGAGTTCCAGAGGAGGTAGAAATGGATTTCTCACGCCGGCTTTTTCTCAAGACCGCAAGCTTCGGGCTTTTGGCCCTCGGAATGCCGCCCTCATTTCTAGTGCGAGCAGCGGAGGGGGAAAAGGGCAAATGGGGAAAAGTTCTGGTCGTCGTCTTCCAGCGTGGCGGCATGGATGGACTCAATGCAGTGATTCCGTTTAAAGACCGATCCTACTACTCTCTTCGCCCGAGCATCGCCATCCCGGAACCCGCGTCCGGAGAAGAGAGAGCGATCGATCTCGACGGCTTCTATGGTCTTCATCCGGCGCTGGCCCCGCTGAAATCTCTATTCAACAAAGGCCGCCTCGCCGTCATCCATGCCACAGGTTCACCGGACAACACCCGCTCTCACTTTGACGCGCAGGACTACATGGAGTTGGGCACGCCGGGCATCAAAGGCACCCCGGACGGCTGGCTGAACCGCCTCCTCACGGAAAAGAGAAGCGAGGAAAATCCGTTTCGAGCCGTAGCACTTACTCAACGGCTCCCGCGCATTCTCGCCGGCAGCTCACCTGCGCTGACGATGACATCCATAGAAGAATTCCGTCTGCGCAATGCGCTTTTAGCCCCTACCCTCGAGAAACTCTATCTAAATGTAAAGGAACCTCTACTCCGGCAAGCAGGGGAAAATATGTTCGAGGCGATGAAGATCTTAAGAAGGATGGAGGCGACATTGCCCCCGGCAGCTTCCGATGGCTATCCAAACGGACGCTTTGGCGCGAGTCTCAAACAGATCAGCCGTTTGGTTAGAGCCAACATCGGGTTGGAAATCGCTTTCACCGAAATAGAAGGCTGGGACACGCATGTGAATCAGGGCGGCGCGGCCGGCACGATGGCCAACCGACTAAAAGATCTGGCGGAGGGTCTTTCAGCCTTCGATCGCGACCTCGGCGACCGGATGGAGGATGTGGTGCTCATCACGCTGTCGGAGTTCGGTCGCACAGTGCGGGAAAACGGCAACCGGGGGACAGACCACGGACATGCCAACGTGATGTTCGTCCTTGGAGGAAAAGTAAAAGGCAGCAAGGTCTATGGCCGCTGGCCGGGACTGGAACCAGAACTCCTCTACGAAGGGCGCGACCTCAATCTCACGACTGATTTTCGCGCGGTGTGCGGGGAAGTCCTGTCGCGCCATATAGGGCAGAAAGATTTAAGTAAAGTTTTCCCGGGATACAAATTTCCATCCCGGCCTTTGGGGCTTATTGCTTAACCAATGCGGGCATAGCTATCGCGCAAACAACCAAGAAGGAGGTAGGAAAAATGACTAGGAAACAGATTACAGCTGTCATGGGCGGCTTGATTCTAGCATCACTGCTAGCAAGTTCCGCCCTAGCCAATCAGGGATTTCCTCACGGCGGTGGGAAAGGTCGAGACCATTTCTGGTCGGCGCTACAGCTCTCTGACGATCAGAGAGCACAGATCAAGAACATCTTTGCCAACAGCCGTGAGAGCATTCGTCCCTTGCACCAGCAGCTTGAGGAAAAACGCACAGCGCTAAGAGAAGTCATGGCGGCCAGTCCTTTTGACGAAGAGCGCGTGAGATCTCTGGCTCAAGAACTGTCGAGCGCTCAAACGGAGATGATAGTCCAGCGGGCTAGGCTGATGAATGAAGCGCTTGGCGTATTGACCTCGGAACAGAGGGCAAAGCTTGAAGAGCTGCGCCAGCAAAGACAGCAGCGGTCCAGAGAGTGGAGGGGGCAGCGCCACTCCGACCCCGACAAGCAGCAAGGCTAGCTTTTATGGTTCTCTGAGGCGGCGCTTTGGTAGAGCCCCTGCTTGGCGACGACGTCCCACTGCCCCGACATAAGATCGTCCATGACCTTCTCAAGTGAGGCGATCGGCACGCGGATTTGCTCCATGCTGTCGCGGTCGCGGATAGTGACTTTTTCATCGGCTGGGCTCTTGCTGTCCCCGACAGTCTGAACATCGACAGTCACACAGAAGGGCGTCCCGATCTCATCCTGACGGCGGTAAAGCCTGCCGATCGCAGCGGTATCGTCGTAAACTGCGTGCCAGCGTTTCCTGAGGTCGGTGCAAATTCGTTTCGCGGTTTCGACAATCTGGCTATTTTTTTTGAGCAGCGGAAGGACGGCGACCTTGATGGGCGCGAGCTCATGATGCAGCTTTAAAACCACCCTCTTCTCCCCTCTTACTTCCTCTTCGCAGTAGGCATCGATGAGAAAGGCCAGGGTTGATCTATCGGCTCCCGCCGACGGCTCGATGACGTAAGGGATAAGTTTCTGTTTGCTCTCCTCGTCGAAATACTCCAGCGATTTGCCGCTGAACTCAGAGTGTCGCTTTAGATCATAGTCCGTGCGGTTCGCGATTCCCTCAAGCTCACTCCATCCCATCGGGAAAAGATACTCAATATCCACGCACCGCTTGGCATAGTGGGCTAGTTCATCCTTGGCATGCTCGCGCAGCCGGATGTTTTCTTTCCTGATGCCGTACCTTTGGTACCAGGCGAAGCGCTCATCGATCCATTTCTGGTGCCACTCCTCATCCGTCCCCGGCATGACAAAGTACTCGATCTCCATCTGCTCGAACTCGCGCGTGCGAAAGGTGAAGTTGCCCGGGGTGATCTCGTTCCGAAAGGCCTTGCCGACTTGAGCGATTCCGAACGGCAGCTTCTTGCGCGATGCCTGAAGTACGTTGTCGAAATTGACGAAGATGCCCTGCGCGGTCTCCGGCCGGAGATAGGTCTTTGTCGCCGTCTCCTTCACCGGACCGAGAAAGACCTCGAGCATGAGACTTGCTGGCCGCGGATCAGACAGTTTGCCTCCACAATGGGGACAAGGCGTGTAAGGCGTGCCATCTAAGTCACAGGCAACGCCATCCAAGAGCTCCTTCTGTGTGGAATTTGTATAACGAAACCCGGCATGGTGCTTTTTCCAAAAAGACAAAGTCACCTCCGGCCGTTTGACTACGGCGAGATTCGGCGCGAATTTTTGACCGTCCCCCTTTGTCCATTTTTCCAGAACAAGAGGGACATCACCCTCTTTCGCTAACCTTTGCTCCAGGCTCTGCAACCACTTGCTTTGCCAGATCGCCTCGTATACCTGATCTCCCCGATAGTGCCGACCGCACTCGCTGCATCCCGTAAAAGGATCCGAGAAGCTCGCCACATGGCCGCTCGCCTCCCAAACTCTCGGATGCATGGAGATGGCGGCATCGACACCGACCATATCGTCCCTGAGTTGCACGTTGTCGCGCCACCAGAGCCGCTTCACATTGTTCTTGAGCTCGACTCCAAGTGGGCCGTAATCCCAGGCCGAGCCGAGCCCGCCGTAGATCTCACTCGACTGGAAAATAAATCCGCGCCGCTTGCAGAGCGATACGACCGTGTCCAAATCTACCATCAACGCGCCTTATCCAGCCCCAAGACATCCTGCATGCTATACAGGCCCTTCTTCTGCCTGACCAGCCACTGGGCGGCGCGGATGGCGCCGCGCGCGAAGGTGTCGCGGCTATGGGCGCGGTGAATGAACTCGATCCTCTCGCCCAAGCCGCCGAAGATCACGGTATGCTCGCCGACGATATCTCCCGCGCGAACGGACAAAAGGCCGATTTCCTTCTTCGTCCTCTCACCGACGATCCCTTTGCGGCCGCAAACCCCAACCTGATCCAAATCTCTTTTCAGCGCCTGCGCCACGGCGCGACCCAAGGCCAGGGCCGTGCCGCTGGGCGCATCTTTTTTATAGCGGTGGTGCGCCTCGACGATCTCCACGTCGTAATCATCCCCCAGGGTCTCGGCCACTCTTCCAAGAAGTTTCACCAGCAGATTCACTCCGACGCTCATATTGGCGGAAAAGAGAGTGCGCGTCCGGCGGGAGAGTCTCTTGATTTCAACCAACTCCCTCGCGCTAAAACCCGTGGTGCCGATGACGATCGGAGTGGCTGTCTTGGCCGCTATCCTGAGATAACCGAGAGAGGCCTTCGGATTCGTGAAGTCGATGATGGCGATGTTGCGCTTCAACAACGGCTCGATCCGACCGCTGACCACCACCCCCAACCACGCTGCCCCAACTACCTCACCCGCATCCCTCCCGATCCTCGCACTCCCAGGCCGATCTACGGCGCCGGCGAGCTTCACGCCCTTGGACTGTTGGACGAGCCGCACCACCGCTCCACCCATCCTCCCACCTACGCCGCAAACGATTAGACCGAGCACCGAGCGCCTCAGATTAGACCGAAATCGGTCATAGCTTGCCTGAGCTTCTTTAGATTAGGTTCTGCCATAGGCGTCAAAGGGAGACGGAGATCGCCGCGGCACTTGTCCATGAGGGAGAGCGCTGTTTTGATCGGAATCGGATTGGTCTCGATGAAGACAGCGTGAATTAAAGGGATGAGTTGGAATTGAAGCTTTCTGCCTTTTTCCCAATCCCCTTTCAAACAGGCCTGGGTCAGTTCGGACATTTCTTTGGGAACGATATTCGCCACCGTAGAAACTACACCCTTGCCGCCCAGCGCCATCAGGGAAAAAGTAAGAGAGTCTTCGCCTGAATAGACCGCGAAATGACTCTTGCAAAGATGGATCACGTCGATGGCCTGATCCACGGAACCGGTCGCCTCTTTCACTCCGGCAATGTTCTTGATCTCCGAGAGACGGGCCAACGTCTCTGGCTCGATCTTTGAGCCCGTGCGTCCGGGAATGTTGTAAACGATCAGAGGAATGCCAACGGACGCCGCAACTTTTTTGTAATGCTGGTAGATCCCCTCCTGTGTGGGCCGGTTGTAGTAAGGCGAGATCAAGAGCGCCCCGTCAGCTCCGTCAGTCTCCGCCGCGCGCGTGAGCTCGATTGCCTCTTCGGTGGAGTTGGAGCCGGTTCCGGCAATGACGGGAACTCTCTTCTTCACCGCCTTGACGACCGCGCGGACTACTTCGTGATGCTCCTTGTGAGAGAGAGTCGCGGATTCTCCCGTGGTGCCGCACGGGACAATACCGTGGGTGCCATTTTTTATATGGAACTCTACCAGCCCGTCGAGACTCTCCCAGTCCACCTTGCCGTCTTTAAACGGCGTTACCAGGGCAACTATAGAACCGGAAAACATAAGGACACTCCTGTTAAATCTTTACCGTCCCTTGAAATACCTCTTCCGCTCCGCCGGTCATATAGACGTGGTTGTTCGCGCGCCATTCAATCAACAGATCTCCGCCCCGGAGGTGAACCGTAATCTTCCTCCCGGTCTTCCCGTTTAGGGATCCCGCGACGCCAACCGCGCAGGCCCCGGTGCCGCACGCCCATGTCTCGCCTGCCCCGCGCTCCCAGACCCGCATCCTGACCTCACTCGGGCTCAGCACTTTGACGAACTCGGTATTGACCCGTTTAGGGAAGAAGAGGTGATGCTCGAAGTGAGGGCCGATCTTTTCCAGCTCCAGATGATCCAGGTCGTCGAGGTAGAGCACGCAATGCGGATTCCCCATCGAGACGCAAGAGACCTGATAGGTTTTGCCATCCACCTCCAACGGGTAGTTGATGATCTTGCCATCGGCATTGACCGGGATCTTTCTCCCTTCAAGAATGGGCTCACCCATGTCGACCTCAACCTGATCGCCGACCAGACGCGGACGGATAATCCCCGCCAGGGTCTCCACATTCAGCTCTTTTTTTTTCGTCAGACCGTGATCGTAAACATATTTTGCGAAACAGCGGATGCCGTTGCCGCACATCTCGACCTGCCCGCCGTCGGCATTGTAGATTTCCATCTTAAAGTCAGCGATCTTCGAAGGGTGGATCGTCAGGAGCTGATCCGCGCCGATGCCGAAGCGCCGGTCGCAAAGCTTTTTGGCAACGCCTTCCAGATCGTCGACCTCGCTGCGGAGACAATCGAGGAAGATGAAGTCGTTGCCGCAGCCGTGCATTTTAGTAAAAGGAATCTCCACCGTTAAACCCTTCTCCGTGTTCGTGCTCGTGGCCCGTGATGATTTCAACCCTTTAACCCCTTCAACCTATTATTGTAGGACTTGCGGTATGACCTCTCCTTTGACGAGATCGTCGAAAGTTTCCCTCTCGCGGACCACATAAAAGTTCTCGCCATCCACGAGAATCTCCGGCGCCTTCGGATGAGAATTGTAGTTGGAGGACATGGTAAAGCCGTAGGCCCCTGCGCTCATGACCGCCAGCAGGTCTCCCGGCTGCGGCCTTGGAATCTCCCGATCCTTAGCAAAAAAATCGCCGCTCTCGCAGATCGGTCCCACCACGTCGGCCACCATCGTCTCCGCTTTTCGCTCTACGACCGGGCGAATCGCCTGATAGGAACCGTAGAGGGCAGGGCGGATGAGGTCGTTCATCCCGCCGTCCACTACGACGAACTTCTTCTCATCGGTCTCTTTCAAATAGAGGACCTCGGTTACCAGGATCCCCGCATTGCCTACGATGACTCGACCGGGCTCAAGGATAAGGGTGACATCGAGGCCTTCGAGCTCGCGGATGAGCGCCGCAGCGTATTCCTCCGGGTGGGGCGGCTCCTCATCCTTGTAGCGAATCCCCAGGCCACCCCCCAGATCCAGGTAACGGATCTTGGCCCCCTCCTGTTTCAGCGAACCTGCCAGCACATTGTCCAGGTATTCTCGAACCCGCGAAAGCGCATCCACAAACGGAGGCACCGACGTGAGCTGCGAGCCAATATGGCAATCGACGCCGATCACCTCGAGGTAGGGGAGTGAGAGGGCCGTCTTGTAAACCTGCAAAGAGCGTTTGATGTCGATACCGAACTTGCTCTTCTTCATCCCCGTGGAAATATAAGGATGGGTTTTTGGGTCGACATCAGGATTCACCCGTAGGCTGATCGGCGCCTTTTTCCCCGCTCCACGTGCGGTTTCATTCAGTAGCATCAGCTCCTGCTCCGATTCCACGTTGAACATGAGAATTCCGGCGGACAGGGCGTACTCGATCTCTTCTTTTTTCTTACCCACCCCGGAAAAGACGATCTTTTTCGGATCCGCACCCGCCTTGAGGGCACGGAAGAGTTCCCCCGCAGAAACGATATCGAAGCCGCCTCCCTCCTTAACAAAGATCCTGAGCACCGCCAGGTTGGAGTTGGACTTCATGGAAAAACAGACGAGGTGAGAGAGCCGGGCAAAGGCCTGATCGAAGACTCGAAAATGGCGCCTTAACGTGGCTAGGCTGTAAATATAGACAGGGGTTCCTACCTCCCGGGCTATGCGCCGGACCGGAACTCCCTCCGCGAACAACTCTCCGTCTCGGTATTCGAAGTAATGCATTAGGGTCTCCAGGCGATCTCTATCTCATTGGAGGGATCGCTGAGCGAATCATCCATGAGCCGTGAGAAAACGCGATAGCGGTAGGTCGTTTGAGGCGTGAGCTCTTGGTCGACAAAGCCGAACTGTTTCTTCTTGATGAACTTTTGTTGATCCTCCACGTTCACTGTGACCCTTTCCCGATAGGGCACCGGGCAGTCTGGGCAGCTCTTGGAAATCTCCTTGCGAAAGATGACAAAGCCTGCAAGATCTCTAAGCTCCTTCCCGTCTACATAGCTCATGGGCCGGCTCCAGGTAAGTGCGATTCCTTTTGCCTCGGGCTTGGCCTTCAGGTCCCTGATGGTTTCCGGCGCCGCCAGTTCGGGCGCACGCGGGTCCCCTTTCGTGCCACAAGACGACAGCAAAAGAGCTAAAGGCAATAGGCAATAGACAATAGACAAAAACACCCTAATTTTCCTACTGCCTACCGCCTGCTGCCTAGTGCCTTCTATCTTCATACTCCCAACTCCTTTAACCGGCGGCGCACATTGGCCACGGCAGTTCCTCCCATAGCCCGCCGCCGCTGAACCGCAGCCTCCGCAGTTAGATAGCGGTAGACGTCCCTGTCGACCTTCGGCGAAAAACGCTTAAGCTCTCTCAGCGTCAACTCCTCAATCCTGCGGCGGCCTTCCAGACAAAAACGAACCACTTTCCCTGTCAAGGCGTGGGCGGAGCGAAAGCTCACCCCTCGGCCCACGAGGTAATCCGCCAGGTCCGTAGCGTTCATGAATCCATCCTGGGCCGCCGCACGCATCCGATCTTTTTTAATCTTTATCTGTCGCACCAATTCTCGCATCATCCCAAGGCTCGCCTTCACCGTATCCACGGTGTCAAACAAGGGGATCTTATCCTCCTGGAGATCGCGATTGTAGGCCAACGGCAATCCCTTCATCACCGTCAGCAGGGCCTGGAGATGACCGAAGACCCGTCCAGTCTTGCCGCGGACCAGCTCGGGCACGTCGGGATTTTTCTTCTGCGGCATCATGGAACTGCCTGTGCAGTAGCGGTCGGGGAGTTCAATAAAAGCAAATTCTTCGCTAGACCACAAGATCATCTCCTCTGCAAGACGACTGAGGTGCACGAAGAGGATGGCCGAGGCCGCGAGAAATTCCAACACGAAGTCTCGATCGCTCACCGCGTCGATGCTGTTTTTGGAGATGCGCGGAAAGCCCAGCAGCCTTGCCACATAGGCACGGTCGATGGGGAAGGTCGTTCCGGCCAGGGCCCCCGAACCCAGAGGCAGCACATCGACCCTTCCCAAACAGGCTTCCATACGCTCCCGGTCACGCTCGAACATATCGACATAGGCCAGGAGATAATGCGACAGGAGAACCGGCTGCGCCTTTTGCAGATGGGTGTAGCCGGGCATGATGACACCGAGGTAGCGTTTGGCCCCCCGCGCCAGCTCGCGCTTCAGCTCTTCCAGGAGAGCGAGAATGGCCTTGAGCTCTTCTCTAAGATAGAGACGCATATCGAGGGCGACCTGATCGTTGCGGCTTCTGGCGGTATGGAGCTTTCCTCCGGCGGCACCGATCTTTTGGCTGAGGCGCCGCTCGATATTCATGTGAATATCCTCATCGGCCGAAGAAAAAGGAAATTTTCCGCCTTCGATCTCTTTCTTTATCGCTCGCAGACCTCGAACGATTCTCTGCGCTTCCCTTGACGAGATGATTCGCTGCCGCGCGAGCATCTTCGCATGGGCGATGCTCCCTTCAATGTCGTGGCGGTAAAGCCGCGAGTCTACATCAATGGAGGCAGTAAAGGCCTCGACGGAATCGGCCGTCTGAGCTGAAAAACGCCCGCCCCAGAGCTTTCTCTCTTTATCTCTTAATCCGTTCATCGTGCTCGTGTTCGCGCTCGTTATTCGTGTATTCGTTATTCGAACCCTTCCAACCCTTCATCCTTTATCCCTTTATCCTTTCAACCTTTTAACCTTTTAACTCGTTAGCCCTTCATCCTTTTCTTTTGTCTCAGCCTACGGAGCTTAAGCCTCAACGCATTGAGTCTAATAAACCCATCCGCGTCGGCTTGGTGATACCCTTCCCCCTCTTCAAAGGTCGCTATCTTCGGGTCGTAAAGTGAAAACCGTGATTTCCTGCCGACCACAATGACATTCCCCTTATAGAGCTTAAGACGCACACGGCCGCTGACACTTTCCTGAGAGGCATCGACAGTCTGCTGGAGAATCTCCCGTTCCGGCGCGAACCAGTACCCATAATAGACCAGTTCGGCATACTTGGGAATGAGAGAGTCCCTGAGCCGCATCACCTCTCGATCCATGGTGATCGACTCCAGGGCCCGGCGCGCGCAATGGAGGAGAGTGCCTCCGGGAGTTTCGTACACGCCGCGAGACTTCATCCCAACATAGCGATTCTCCACCAGATCCACCCGTCCGATCCCATGCTTCGCTCCCAACGCGTTCAGGCGCGAAAGCAGAGTTGCAGGCGAATAAGCCCTCCCGTTAAGGGCAACGGGATCTCCTCGGGAAAAATCAATCTCAATATATTCCGGCCGGTTTGGCGCCCTCTCCACAGCTTTAGTCCAGAGGAACATGTCGGCCGGTGGCTCGTGCCAGGGGTCTTCCAAGATTCCTCCCTCGTAGCTGATATGGAAGAGGTTGCGGTCAGTACTGTAGGGCCTCTTTTTACTCACGGGCACGGGAATACCCTGACGCTTGGCGTAGGCCACTAAGGACTGGCGCGAGTTGAGGTTCCATAGCCGCCACGGCGCGATCACCTTAACCTCGGGCTTCAGCGCGTAGTAGGTGAGCTCGAAGCGCACCTGGTCATTCCCCTTGCCTGTGGCCCCGTGAGCGACGGCATCGGCTTTCTCTTTGACGGCAACGTCGATTTGCCTCTTGGCTATCAGCGGCCGGGCGATCGACGTCCCCAGGAGATAAGAGCCCTCGTAGACGGCATTGGCCCGCAACATGGGAAAGACATAATGCTTGACGAACTCCTCCTTAAGATCATCGACAAAAACCTTGCTCGCCCCCGTTTTCAGTGCCTTTCGTTGGATCGCCTTTAGGTCTTCACCTTGACCAAGATCGGCACAGTAGGCGATGACTTCGCAACCATAGGTCTCAATCAGCCAGCGCAATGTGACCGAAGTATCCAAACCCCCGGAGTATGCAAGAACAATTTTTTTTACTTTCATCCCTTTTTCCATTTTGGATGTTAGATTCCAATCCAAAATCTAAAATCGCTTGAACCCTTTAACCCTTAAACCCTTCATCCCTTGTAATGCCCACACCATAATCGCCTTTTGCACGTGGAGACGATTCTCAGCCTGATCAAAAACAATCGAGTGGGAGCCCTCCAAAACCTCATTCGTGATCTCTTCTCCCCGATGTGCCGGGAGACAATGCATGATTAATACATCCCTCTGCGCCATCGCCACTACACCCCGATTGACCTGATAGCCCCGGAAGGCCTGGCGCCTTACCTCCGACTCCCCTTCCTGTCCCATGCTTGTCCACACATCCGTATAGATCACATCCGCATCCCGAACCGCCCCCGCCACGTCGTTAGTGATCATAACGCGACCGCCGTTTTCCTTTGCCACACGCGTGATCTCTGCGCTCGGCTCGTAGCCCTTAGGGCAGGCAAGAGAAAAAGAGAAGGCGAACTTCTCCGCCGCCTGCATCCACGAGTGCGCCATATTGTTCCCGTCACCGATAAAGACGATCTTCAATCCCTCCAGCTTTCCCCTATGTTCCAAGAGCGTGAAGCAGTCGCTCAACACCTGACACGGATGAAAGAGATCAGTGAGGGCATTAATCACGGGCACCGTCGCGTAACGGGCCATCTCCTCGAGGGTGTCCTGGGAAAAGGTTCGCACGACAATAAGATCGACCCAGCGACTGAGACTGCGGGCGCAATCCGCCGGGCTCTCGCGCACCCCGAGATGGATTTCCGCCGGACCGAGAAAAACCGTATGACCGCCGAGTTGGGCCATCCCGGTCTCAAAGCTGACCCGGGTTCTCAAACTCGGCTTCTCAAAAACCAGCGCGAGCGTCTTTCTGGCCAGCAGCCGGTGGGCCAACCCTCGCTTCTGCTCCCGCTTGAGCCTTCGGGCCAGGGTAAAAATTCCGCTGATCCCTTCCCGGCTGAGATCCCGCCAACTAAGAAGGTCTCTTTTTTTCATTCGGCAAGGAGAAATGCTATGGGCCTACTGGCGTGAGAGGACCTTTTCTAAAATAGCCAAACCCATCTCGATATCTTTTTTCCCGACTGTCAGCGGGGGAACAAAGCGCAGGATCTTGTGCGCCGTGCAGTTGATGAGCAGTCCTTGCTGCATACAGTCCTGCACAATCTTGCTCCCATCCTGTTCGAGCTCCATGCCTATGATCAGTCCTTTCCCTCGCACCTCCCGGATCAAGGAAAAGCGCTCCTTAAGCGCCTGCAGACCATGCAACAGGAGTTTTCCCATCTTCACGCAGTTTTTCAAAACGCCTCCTTGCAGAAGGGTCTTGAGCACTGTCAAGCCGACACTGCAGACCAAAGGATTACCGCCGAAAGTTGAGGCATGAGTCCCCGGGACAAAACTACGGGCCACCTCCTCCCGCGCCAGCATGGCCCCCAAGGGCAACCCTCCCCCCAGCGCCTTGGCGAGTGTCATAATATCCGGCTCGACGCCGTAATGTTCATAGGCGAAGAGTTTGCCCGTCCGTCCCATTCCCACCTGGACCTCGTCAAAGATGAGAAGAAGACCTCTCCTGTCACACAGCCCTCGCAACCCCTGAAGATAGCCCTTATCGGGAATGACCACTCCCCCCTCACCCTGAATTGGCTCGACCAGAATGGCGGCCGTCGTCTTCTCGTCGATGGCCTCTTCCATAGCGCGAAGATCATTATAGGGGACTTGCCGAAAACCCGACGGCAAAGGATTGTATCCTGCGCGCACCTTTTCCTGTCCGGTGGCGGCCAATGTCGCCAGCGTCCGGCCGTGAAAGGAGTTATAGGTGGATAGCACTTCATACTTCCCCCCCAAACGCTCCACGCCGAAGCGCCGGGCGAGTTTAATGGCGGCCTCATTGGCCTCGGCCCCGCTGTTACAAAAAAAAACTTTATCGGCAAACGAATGGCGGACGAGCTCTCGGGCCAGTTCCGACTGGGGCGCTATGTGATAGAGATTGGAAACGTGCAGGAGCCGCCGTGCCTGACGCCCGATGGCCCGAAGGACCGCAGGGTGATTGTGACCCAGGCTGTTAACCGCGATGCCCGCGACGAAGTCGAGATACTCCTTGCCATCGGCATCCCACACGCGCGCCCCCTTCCCGCGCACCAGGGCAACGGGAAAACGCGCGTAGGTATGGGCCACATATTTTTCGGTGAGTCTGAGGATCTGTCGATTGTTCATGCTTTATTTTCTCACCACCTCGGTCCCCACCCCTTCCTTGGTAAATATCTCTAACAGGACGACATGCTTGAGCCGGCCATCGATGATGTGGGTCTTTCCCACGCCCCCCTTAAGCGCTTCAATACAACATTCCACTTTAGGTATCATTCCCTCGGCTACGACGCCTTCCTCGATAAGCTTGCGTGCCTGGTTGGTCTTGAGCGTGCTCAAAAGCCCGCCGTTTTTGTTCTTAACCCCTTCGACATCGGTCAACAAGATAAGCTTTTCCGCATGGAGGGCCTCAGCGACCTGCCCAGCCACCAGATCCGCGTTGATATTATACGTTTCCCCCTTGTCCCCCACTCCAACCGGCGCGATGACCGGTATGAACTTATTTTCGCCCAACGAATTGATCACCGTCGGATCGATGCCGACGATCTCCCCAACCAAGCCAATATCGATGATCTCAGGGGGTTCCCCGTTCGTGCTTACCGTAACATTCATTTTGCGCGCACGGATAAGCCCGCCATCTTTTCCGCTCAGCCCGACAGCCATGCCGCCATGCTGGTTGATGAGATTGACGATCTCCTTATTGATCTTACCCACCAGCACCATCTCAACGATGTCCATGGTTTCCTGATCCGTCACTCTCATGCCGCGCACAAATTGGCTGGGGGTGCCCATTTTTTTTAACATTTCATTGATCTGCGGACCACCCCCGTGAACTACGACCGGATTAATCCCTACGTATTTCAGGAGCACGATATCCTGGGCAAAACCCGTTTTGAGTTCTTCGTCGGCCATCGCGGCACCGCCGTACTTCACAACAAAGGTCTTGCCATAGAAGCGCCGGATATAGGGGAGCGCCTCCAGCAGGATTTCAGCTTTTTCTATAAAGGCTTCCATCTTTGGGACCCGACTACAGAATATATCGTGACAAATCTTCGTCCTCAAGAATGGGGGTCAGGCGATCCCTGACATACTGGGCATCGATGGTGACTTCCTTTCCCCGCATCTCCGGCGCATTAAAAGAGACTTCATCCAACAATTTTTCCATGATGGTATGGAGCCGCCGGGCCCCGATATTCTCCATCCTCTCGTTGACCTCGGCCGCGATCCGTGAAACCTCTAAAATGGCGTCTTCGCGGAAGGAGAGCTGGATCCCCTCGGTCTCCAGTAAGGCCGTGTATTGCTTGATCAGCGCGTTTTTTGGCTCTGTCAGAATTCGGACAAAATCCTCTTTCCCCAAGGAGCTGAGCTCCACGCGGATCGGGAAGCGCCCCTGAAACTCTGGAATCAGATCCGAAGGCTTGGTGCTGTGAAAAGCCCCCGAGGCGATAAACAGGATATGATCGGTCCTCACCATCCCGTACTTGGTGTTCACCGTCGAGCCCTCCACAATTGGGAGTAAGTCCCGCTGCACCCCCTCTCGTGAAACATCCGGGCCATGCGTGGACTCTCGCCCGGCGATCTTGTCGATCTCATCAATGAAGACAATGCCCGATTGTTCCACCCTCCGGGTCGCCTCAGCAATCACCTTATCCATGTCGACCAGCTTGCTGGCTTCTTCCTGCGTCAGAATTTCCACGGCCTCGGGGATCTTCACGGTTTTTTTCTTCGTCCGTTTAGGGAGGAGATTGGAAAACATCTCTTTGAGATTAAACTCCATCCCCTCCATCCCTTGCGGGGTGAGGACTTCGATCATGGGCATCATCGCGTGCGTCATCTCGATATCGACGAAGCGCTCGTTGAGCTTCCCCTCGCGCAGCATTTTCTTGAGTTTATCCCTCGTTCCCTGAATCTTTCCGGCCTCTCCAGCATCGGACTGCTGCTGACTCGCTTGAAGCGGCGGCAATAGGATATCCAGTATTTTCTCCTCGGCCAATTCTCTCGCCCTGATCTCTACCTTTTGTTTCTCCTCCTCTTTCACCATATTAACGGCGAGGTCTGTGAGGTCTCGGATAATGGATTCCACGTCCCGTCCTACGTAGCCCACCTCGGTGAACTTGGAGGCCTCTACCTTGACGAAGGGGGCTTGCGCCAGCTTGGCCAGCCTGCGGGAGACCTCTGTCTTACCTACGCCGGTCGGTCCTATCATGATGATATTTTTCGGCGCGATCTCCTCGCGCAGATCCTCCGGCACCAGTTGCCGCCGCCAGCGGTTGCGCAGCGCGATGGCCACGGCGCGTTTCGCCTCCCTCTGCCCCACGATATACCGGTCCAGCTCGGAAACGATTTCGCGCGGCGTCATCACCGGCGCCGGAAAAGGAGCAGATGCCGCTTCTATCAACTCTTCTCTTCGGGGGTCTTTCATAAATAATCTAAGATAACTCCAAGTAATTTCTCCAAACAACAAACTTTTTGCCGGGCCAAGGAACGAGCATAACGAGGCGCGAGCCCCGAGGCGACTGAGGCGCACTGAATGCAGTACGTCGCAGGGAGACCGAGGGGCGATAAACGAAGTTAGGCGAAGTTAATTGGCCCGGCACTAGGGTAATTCCTCAAAGGTTAGCTGGTCGTTTGTATAAACACAGATCGCCGCCGCCGTGCGCATCGCCTCCTCCGCAATCGCGCGCGCATCCATTTGGGTGTGTTTCATCAAAACCCTGGCCGCCGCCAGGGCATAGTTTCCACCAGAACCAATTGCGATGGCGCCATCATCAGGCTCCACCACATCCCCGCTGCCTGATATCACTAGGGAATTCTCCGAATCCGCAATGACCAGCAGGGCATCTAGTCTTCTAAGAACCCGGTCTGTCCGCCAATCTTTGGCCAACTCTACCGCTGCGCGTTTGAGGTTGCCGTTAAACTGATCCAGCTTAGCCTCAAATTTCTCAAAGAGGGTAAAGGCATCCGCGGTCGCCCCGGCAAAACCCGCGATGACACGGTCATGATAGAGCTTGCGCACCTTGCGGGCAGTGTGCTTGAGCACGGTTTGGCCGAGACTCACCTGCCCGTCGCCCACGACCACGACTTTCCCCTTATGACGAACCGCCAATATGGTGGTACCGTGAAACATTTTGGATTTTAGATTGCCGATTTTGGATTCATTATAATCGAAAATCCAAAATCTAAAATTCCCCCTATGCTCGCGGATGGGCGCGATCATAGACCGCTGTAAGTTGGTCCAGGTTCACGTGGGTATATCGCTGAGTCGTAGAGAGACTGACATGACCCAACAGTTCCTGAATCACCCTGAGATCAGCGCCGCCGTTCAGCAAATGCGTGGCAAAGGTGTGCCGCAGCCCGTGCGGCCCCACCCGGATCGGGATTCCCGCAACTCGGAGGTGCTTGTCCACGATTCGAGCAACGCTTCGAGTCGTGATCCTTCCACCCAAACGATTGAGGAAAACCGGGGCTTCTCCTTTTGCCGCGCGTCCCCATTTCTTACCCTGTTCGAAGCCGTAATCCCGAAGTACCTGAAGCGCTACCTCTCCTACGGGAACGATTCGTTCCTTGGATCCTTTTCCAAGCACTCTGAGAATACCTAACTGGAAATCAATATCACCCCAGTTAAGACCGACCAGCTCGCTTACTCGAATCCCCGTGGAGTAAAGAACCTCCAGGATGGCGCGATCCCGAACCTCCAAAGAGCCGGTTCCCTGAACACTCCCCAGCAAACGGAACACGTCATCGACCGAGAGGAAGGCCGGCAGCGGCTTTTCCTGCTTAGGGGTGGCAAATCCTGACAGGGGATCCCGGCTTATATGCCGCTCCTTGACGAGGTAGCGAAAAAACCCTTTCAGGGCGGCGAGCTTTCTGCCGATGGAACTCTTGCGGTTAGTCTTGGCCAATGCCCCAAGATAGGCCCGCACCAAACGGTGGTCCACTTCCTGGACCGCAATCTTTTTTTTCTTACCTTGGCACAATCCCTCGTGGTGTAGAAATTGTTGGAATTGCTTGAGATCGCTTAAATAATTCCTCAGAGTGTGAGGGGAAAGATTACGCTCAACTCGCAGATGGGCGCTATATTGCTCGATTAGATCCTCCACGACTGACCTCTAAAAAACTTTGTGATTCTAGCATAACATGCGTCTATTGAAAACAAAATCTGTTTTGAGAAACCCTTTTAGCCCCCGATAAAATGTGTTATGCGTTCCTCTACTTGTCTGGAGTACGCATCCTGAGATGGACCGTGAAGAGCGAGTCTCGTTTTCCAACGACCGGGGTCAAACCCTAAGAGGGGTGCTCCACCATCCGGCGGGGAGCCAATGGCATGCGGCGGCGATCCTCTGCCACGGGATGGAATCCAACAAAGAGAGCGAAAAGCTCGTCGCCTTGAGCCGAAGGCTGGCAGAGAAAGAAATCCTCGCTCTGCGATTCGATTTCGCCTGCGCCGGGGAGTCGAGCGGCAGATTCGAGGAGATCACCTACAGCGGCGAAGTGGAGGATTTGAAGGCAGCTTTTAGCCTGACGCTCCGACACCCGGTTCAAAAGGTCGGTATCCTAGGTTCGAGCATGGGAGGAACCGTTGCCCTGCTGTTCGCCGCCGAAGAACCAAGGGTGGCGAGCCTTGTCACCATTGCGGCTCCGCTCCATCCAGAGAAAATCACCGATAAGCTTCTAAGCCGCGATGAGGTCCAGAGATGGCGGCAATCGGGGTTTGTCGTCTATCATGGACAGCGGATCAACGTCTCGCTTCTCGACGATCTACAGAAGATCCATGTCTCCGAGGCAGTGAAAAAAATCTCCTGCCCCGCGCTCGTCATCCATGGCGATGCGGATGAAACAGTCCCTGTGGAGGAGGCCTACGAGCTTTACGCGCAGCTCCGAGGGCGCAAAAAGATCCGTATCTTAAAAGGGGCGGACCACAGGCTCTCAGACCCCTCTCTGCTGGAAGCGGCCCTGGACGAGTGCATCGATTGGATGATCCAACATCTCCAGTAAAACCGATGAAAAAGTTTTCCGCCCGGATAGCCTTTTCTCTATGCCTTCTAGCCGTTCTGGTCGGCGCCTGCCGGAGGGACCTACGCAGCGCGCAGGGCGTGGTGGAAGAGTTTGTCGACCAACACTACGTGAACATCAATCTCCAGAAGGCAAAGGAATATTCCGTCGGACTGGCCTTGGAAAAAATCAACGAGGAAATCCGCTTAACCTCCGGTCAGGCTATCGATGCCTCGACGCGCAAACCCAGGATCCATTATCGTCTATTAGAAAAAAAAGAGGGCGAGCGGCGCGCCTCTTTCCTCTATGAAGGCACGATCCGAGCCGAGGACGCCCCGGAGTTTACCCGGCGCTGGCTTATCGTGGCACGGAAGGAAGGAGACCAGTGGCAAGTCTCCAACTTCACAGAGTACGAGTGAATGTTGTTAGTGGAGATTTTCTATCTAGATGCTAGCCGCCTCAGTAGGCACGGATCTCAGCGCAATCTCCCGGCGCTGAGGACGGATCTGCAGCGCTAGGCCGGCGGCGATCATAGCAAAGCTACCCCCCGCCAGGAAAGCAAATTGATAATCCCCTAGCCAGACCCGGATGGCGCCCGCCCCCGTGGCCATGAGTGCCGCCCCGATTTGATGGGAAAGGAATATCCATCCGTAGATTTTTCCCACCGCCTGTTTGCCGAAGGTATCGGCTGTTAGGGCAATAGTTGGCGGCACGGTTGCAAACCAGTCAAGCCCGTAAATGACGGCGAACAGAAAAAGTCCTGAAAAATCTTGAACGAAAGGCAAGATAAAGAGCGAAAGCCCGCGCAATGCAAACACCAACGACAGCCACTTCCGGGGTTGTACGCGGTCGATCATCCAACCGGATAGGACCGTTCCAACGAAGTTCAACCCGCCCATCACGCCGACCGTAGCCGCTGCGGTTACCTGAGGAATCCCGTGATCAATCGAATGCGGGATCAGGTGGGTACCGATCAATCCGTTTGCAGTCCCGCCGCAGATAAAAAAACTACCGGCGAGCAGCCAGAAGGTCGAAGAGCTAAAAACCTCGGAAAGGGGCACAGATCCGGACCCCTTCGAGACGCCGCGCAAAGAAGCGAGCGACGCGCTAGAGGCAGCACCTTGCTCTCCCGAGCCGTACGGTTCAAGGCCGAGATCGGCCGGATCGTCGCGCATCCAAAAGAAAACCAGTGGTATCAGGGTGATGACGACGGCAACCAGAATCAGTGAGCCAACGCGCCACCCGGCATACACAATGACCGCCATTAACAGCGGCAGGAAGATCAACTGGCCCGTGGAGCTAGCACTGTTGAGGATCCCTAGAGCCAGACCACGGCGAGCCACAAACCAGCGGTTAGCAACTGTAGCTGAAAGAACAGAGCCAACCCCGCCGGCGCTTAGCCCGACCACAACCCCCCACAAAAGGACAAGATGCCAGAACTCCCGCATGAAGGTCGTCGCGCTCACCCCCAAGACCAAAAGAGATAAGCTGCTCATCATGACGCGGCGCGGCCCGAAGCGGTCAAGCAGCCAGCCGCTGATCGGCGCAGCCACTCCAAAGAGCAAGAGGTTGATGCTGATGGCTGCGGCAATCGCCGCCCGGCTCCAGCCGAACTCCATCTCAAAGGGATAGATAAAGACAGCCGGCGCCGAGCGGATGCCCGCGCCAACAAGAGTGGTCAGAAAACTCAGGGTAAGAACCACCCATCCGTAGTAGAAGGAAACCAGAAGCGGCGGGCGCGATCGGTGAGTGAACGCGGGCTCTTTTTCCATGTCTCCGTATAACCCTCTTTCAGCGAAAACACAATACTTTCTGGCGCTGGCTAAACTCCCGGCAAAAAATCCACGTCAACCCTGAGAAGATTGAAGGAGACGGGTAAGCTTGATAAACTATGTGTATGTTCGCATCGAGGTGATCGTCGGCGCGGGTCACTTTTATGAGCGCGGCTTTGGCGGCTACGCCTTTGATGAAGTGGTAAGCTTGACAACCTCCTGGTTTGACAATACACTTCGGGGCAAAAAGTAGCGAAGGTGGATGCAAACCGCTAAAATCTTTAAAGAAAGGAGGCTACCAATGCAATTGAATCGCAAACTGAAGTTTATAGCGATTTTTATAGGCTTCATTTTCACTGGATGTGCTAGCTTTGAACCTGGTCTACGTTTCCATGACCTGACGAGAGTTAGACAACCTACGGTGAAGGAAATGCTAGAGGGGCTAGAGGTCTCGGTGGAGGAGTTTGCCTCTGTCAGCAAGTCGCAGCAGGCTTTCGATACCGATCTTGCGTCTTATGGTGTCTTGGCACTTCTGGTGCGTCTTGAAAACAAGGGCACGGAAAATTACCACGTCCACCAACAGGATATACAGGCCTTTTTGGAGAATCACCCACTGCCTTTTCTCTCCGGAATAGAAGCCGCAAGCAGGGCAGCTACCTCCGAATACGTGGGGAAGGCACTGGGCTGGACAGTGGCTACAGGACCGTTTTTTATCATCCTTTGGCCAGCTACGATAGCTGGATCTGCCTCTCATACGCAATCGGTAAACCAAAGGATTCAACAGCACTTTGAAGGACTGATGTTCAATGGCACTCTCCTGAAACCTAATCAAACAGCAGCGGGGTTTCTTTATTTTAGACTTCCTGATGGGATTAAGAATTTAGAAAAGTTAACTGTAGAGGTGCAAGTATCTGAAGAACGAAGCGGAAGGCGGCCTACCTTTAAGCTTTCCCTTCCAACTTTGCAATTGTCCAACCCGGCTTCCAGCTCGGCAGCGAGTGAAACGAGAGTAGCAGAATAAGCAAGCATTGGGCCAGCCCTTTAAGACGAGGAAAAACACGAAGCGGTTTTTTTTGCTGAGGAGCCAGTTAGTCTCCTAAGGGTTGCTTGTACTCTTCCCACACACCGCTATCGCCTCGCTCAGGGTAAACGCGCCTGCATAGAGGGCGCGACCAACGATGATTCCCTCAACGCCATCCTTTTCCAGCTCCTTCAGGCGGCGGATATCTCGTTGAGCATCTTACATTATCTTTAAGGGTGGCGCTTGGCGTACCAGGCGAGCAGGGAGATGCCAATAAAAAAGAGAATTAATGCAACGATGTACTCCATACCTTCAGCCAGTCAACTTAACCTTATTTGCCAACCTCCACGGCCTCTCTAAGCGTAAACGCGCCGCTGTAAAGGGCGCGGCCGATGATGACGCCCTCCACTCCATCGTTTTCAAGCGCTTTCAAGCGGCGGATATCGTCTAAGGAGGCCACTCCACCCGAGGCGATGACAGGGATCTTCAACGAGCGGGCAAGACGCTGAGTCTCCTCGATGTTAACTCCTAAACTTGTGCCATCGCGACTGATATCTGTATAGATAATCCTTGAGGCTCCGTCCTCTTCACACTGCTTTGCCAGATCCGCAGCATCCATGGAGGTATCTTCTTTCCATCCTTTAATAGCCACTCGGCCTTCGCGGGCATCGATGCCGACAACAATCTTTCCAGGGAACTTCTGACAAACGGCACGGAGAAAATCGGGATCTTCATAGGCAGCCGTTCCTAGGACAACGCGCTCTACACCCAGAGCCAATGCCTCTTCGATGGCCTCCAAAGAGCGCAAACCACCGCCTAGCTCTACTGGGACACCAAAACCCAAGCAGATGGCTGTCACCTCTTGCTTGTGTACCGGGCGACCCTCAACCGCCCCGTTCAGGTCCACCACGTGGAGCATCTCTGCCCCCTGCTCCACCCAATATTTCGCTGCCTCCAAGGGGCTCTCGTAATAAATTGTCTCCTTATCCATCTCTCCCTGGAAAAGACGCACGCAGCGGCCGTCCTTGATATCGATGGCTGGGATGATCAGCACAGGGTTAGCTCTTCTCCGCAAATCGGGCGAAGTTGGCCAGGATGCGCAGCCCGATTTCCTGGCTCTTCTCCGGGTGGAATTGGGAGGCAAAAAGGTGATCAGTAGCGATACTGGAGACAAAAGGGATCCCGTATTCTGTTGTGGTCGCTACGATGGACTTGTTCTCTGGGGCCACATAATAGGAGTGGACAAAGTAGACAAAAGCTCCATCCGAGATTCCTTCTAAAAACGGCGACTCTTTCTTTTTATCAAGGCGGTTCCATCCCATGTGGGGCACCTTGAGACCCTCCTCCGGGTGAAACCCCACGACCCTGCCGGGAAAGAGGCCCAACCCCTTCTGCAGGCCGAACTCCTCACTCTCAGTAAAGAGGAGTTGAAAGCCGAGACAGATGCCTAGAAAGGGTTTCTTTTGCCGCACCACCTGGCAGATGGGTTCGACCAAGTCAAAGCGTCTGAGATTTTCCATACAGGCGTTGAATGCCCCAACGCCAGGAAGCACAATCCCGTTGGCGGAAACAATCTGCTGGGGGGCCCGCGTCACCTGGGCTTTGCAGCCGACGCGCTCTAACCCCTTCTGTACGCTGCGCAGGTTCCCCATGCCGTAATCTATAATCGCAATCATGATGCTTCTCTTCTTACTACCCCAAGCCAGTGAAAACGCGAACGTCCTACGGATTAAACCACTTGAACGGTTTAAACTGTTTAAACAGTTCAAATCGTTTAAACAAATCCACCACACACAGATTAGACTTATAACGACCCCTTAGTTGAAAGAACACCTTTAATCCGCTGGTCGATGCGCGTGGCCCTTTCCATGGCGCGGGCCAAGGCTTTAAAACAGGCCTCGATGATGTGATGCGGGTTCTTCCCCTGGGAAACGTTGATGTGGAGGTTCATGCCGAGCTGGTTTGCCAAGGCCTGAAAAAACTCGTGCGGGAGATCCGTGTCAAAACTTCCCACGCGACCTGGACGGATCTTGACGTTATAAGAGAGATAGGGCCGCCCGCTCAAATCCACCACCACATGGGCGAGGGTTTCATCCAAGGGGACACTCGCCTCGCCGAATCGACAGAGCCCCTGTTTATTTCCCAAGCCTTCTTTGAAGGCCTGTCCCAGGGTCAGGCCAACATCCTCCACGGTGTGATGAAAATCTACATCGATATCCCCTTTCGCCTTGAGCTTGAGGTCAAACAACCCGTGACGGGCAAAGATCTCAAGCATGTGATTGAAAAAAGGGATGCCGGTTTCTATCTCGGCTGTCCCGCTGCCATCAAGGTCCAGCTCTACCGTGATTTCCGTCTCTTTGGTCTTGCGGCTCGCCTTAGCTGTTCGTCCCATAATCTCTCTCCTTTTGAAACCGTACCTCCACAGCGCGGGCATGATCGTACAGCCCTTCAAGCCGGGCCAGGTGAATAATCCCCGGCGCCAAAGAGCGAAGCGCTTCTCTGCCAGCCTGGATCACGCTCGTTCGCTTGACAAAGTCGTACGTGCCAAGGGGTGAGAAGAAGCGCGCGCTCCCCCCAGTCGGCAGCACATGATTCGGACCCGCCATGTAATCCCCCAAGGGCGGCGTAGAGTAGGGGCCGAGAAAGATAGCCCCTGCATTGCGAATCAAACGCGCCCATTTGTGAGGCTGCTTCACCATCAGCTCCACGTGCTCCGGAGCTATCGCATTAGCAATCTCCACCCCTTCACTGAGTCCGCGCGATACAATGATCGCCCCGTATCTCTCCAAGGCCTTGACAGTAATCGCACGCCGCTTCGTCTCCTGAAGCTGTTTTGTCAGCGCGACCTCGACCCTGCGCGCCAACGCCAAGGAAGGAGTGACGCAAAGCGCCGCTGCCAGTTCATCATGCTCAGCCTGAGAGAGCATATCCGCGGCCACGTGCGATGGATCCGCGTGGGCGTCCGCCAAAAGCAGGATCTCACTCGGTCCCGCGATGGAATCGATATCCACCTCGCCGAAAACCATTCGCTTGGCTGCCGCTACGTAAATATTGCCCGGACCAACAATCTTATCAACCTTAGGGACCGTCTCCGTCCCAAAGGCAAGCGACGAGATCGCCTGGGCGCCACCGATCCGAAAGACCCGATCCACGCCGGCAATACGAGCCGCCGCCAATACGATAGCTCCATCTTTTCCGATCGGTGAAGCCATGACAATCTCTTTCACGCCGGCAACCTTCGCGGGTATGACGTTCATCAATACGGTGGAAGGATAGGACGCCTTTCCACCCGGCACATAGACCCCGACGCGTTCCAGGGGAGTTATCCTTTGCCCCAGAAAAAGCCCGAGCGAATCGCGGTAGCCCCAGCTCCTCTCCAACTGATGCCGATGAAAAGCAGCGATCCTCTTGGCCGCAAGGCGCAAAACCCGAAGATCTTCCTTGGAGACCGTCTTCATCGCCCGGTCCATCTCTTTTTGCCCGACCTCGATACTAGAGCTGCTCAGACGGACGCCATCAAAAAGACGGGTATAGTGGAGCAGGGCGCGATCCCCTTTTTTCCGCACCGTACGGATAATTTCCTTTACCAGCTTCTCGATCTTCTCTTCCCCCTTTCCCCGTCTCCCGATGATCCTGGCGAGCATTTGCTTAAAGCCCCGATCACTTGTCTTGATAACCGGAATCCTCATCCCTTCTCCATTTTCGATTTTCGATTTTGGATTTTAGATTGGGGAAGGGGGGAATCTAAAATCGGCAATCCAAAATCCAAAATTATTTTAACCCTTTACCCTTTGTATGTCCGCCCCTAAAGCAGAGAGTTTTCTTTCGATATGTTCGTATCCTCGATCCAGGTGATAGACTCTGGAGATCTCCGTTTTACCTTTAGCCACGAGACCGGCCAACACGAGAGAGACGCTGGCACGGAGATCGGTGGCCATGATCGGCGCTCCTGAAAGTCCCTCCACCCCTTTGATAATGGCCCGATTTCCTTCCAGACGGATATCCGCTCCCATCCGACTTAATTCCTGCGCGTGCATAAAACGGTTTTCGAAGATAGTCTCTGTGACTACGCTCACCCCGTCGGACACCGACATCAAAACCATCATCTGTGCCTGTAAATCGGTCGGAAACCCAGGATAGGGAAGCGTGGTAATATCCACGCCCTTCGCCTTTCCATCCCCCTTCACCCTGATTGTATCTGCGGCAACGCTCAGCCGAACTCCGGCCTCCTTGAGCTTTAGTAGAAAGGCATCCAGATGATCTGGACGCGCCCCGCGCACTGCAACATCCCCCCGAGTCAGAACCGCCGCGACCATAAAGGTCCCAGCCTCAATCCGGTCTGGAATGATACGGTGCGATACCCCGTGCAGCTTATTCACGCCGTCAATTTTTACGATGTCGCTCCCGGCGCCTTGAATTCTGGCCCCCATCTTATTCAGCACAGAGGCAAGCTCTTCTATTTCCGGCTCCTTGGCAGCGTTCTCAATCACGGTCGTCCCATCAGCCAAGGAAGCAGCCATCATGAGATTTTCCGTCGCTCCGACCGAAGGCAGATCCAAGTAGATCCTGGCCCCGTGAAGTCTTTTGGCCTTGGCCTCCATATACCCGTGAACCAAATCGATGTCCGCCCCCATCTCGGCCAGCCCCTTTTGGTGCAGATTAACCGGGCGAGTGCCGATGGCGCATCCACCGGGCGTAGAGACCCGCGCCGCGCCAAAGCGGCTGAGAAGCGGCCCCAAAACCAAGAACGACGCGCGCATCGTCTTCACCAGATCATAAGACGCCTCCATCTTATTCATACGATCTGCCTGAAGTGTAATTTGGCCTATCCCGCCGGCCGAGTCATCCTCTTTTTCGACCCTCACCCCCAGGCCGGAGAGCAGCCTCAAGGCGGTATGGATATCCATGAGATCGGGGATCCCCTGATAGCTGCAAGGTTCTGCGGTCAAAAGGGCTGAGATCAGGATCGGGAGGGCGGCATTCTTCGAACCGCTCACCGCCACTTCGCCCTCAAGCCTGCGGCCTCCTTGAACCAGAATTTTATCCACTCCGGGCGGCCTCGCAGTCTATTTCCTTATCGGCTCCTGGAAGTTTCCGAGCAGCGACAACTCGATCCTTTCCAGCATAGTCCTGCCAAACAGAAGCAGCGGAATAGTAACCAACGTCGGCGATCAATCCGCAGACTTCTCTCCCCATGTCCGCTCCGATCTCAACGGCTAGAAATCCTCCATCGGCCAAGTAATGATGCGCCTCTTTCACGATTCGGCGATAAAAATCGAGCCCATCGACTCCTCCATCTAAAGCCAGCTTAGGCTCCCAGTCGCGAACCTCCGGCGGCAGCTTCTCGATTTCACTCTGGCGCACATAAGGGGGATTGGAAACGAGCAGGTCGAAAAAGTCGCGCTGTCCCTTAACTGGCGCAAAAGCGTTCCCGTGAAGAAAGCAAATCTTTCCCTCAACGCCGTGGCGCAAGGCGTTCCGCCGCGCAACCTCCAAGGCCCCCCATGAGAGGTCAGTCGCCCATATCTCCGCTTCGCCCAACTCTTTGGCGAGGCTCACGGCAATAGCGCCGCTGCCAGTTCCAAGATCCAAAATTTTTATCGCACGCGGGCTATCCAGCTCCCGCACCAGTCCGAGAGTCACCTCGATCAGAAGTTCCGTCTCGGGACGCGGCACGAGCACCTCCGAAGTGACATAAAAATCAAGTGACCAAAATTCCCGACTTCCAATGAGGTAACACAGGGGCTCCCTCAGAGCGCGTCGCTCAAGCAACGAGTCATAGAGATCTTTCACGGGAGTTCCGAGCGCCATCTCATAGTTGAGATAGAGTTTCTCTCTCGGACATCCCAGAGCCTTCCCCAAAAGCAACTCCGCATCGAGCCGGTCACTCTCCACACCGACCCGCGACAGAAACTCCGCCCCCTCCCGCAAGGCCCGCCGGACTGTCACAGGGCTGGGGTCACGAAGATGGATTGGCCGACTCTCTTCCGTCTCCATCGTATTCACCCCGTTGCCTGCAATGCCTCTGCTTGATAATGGGTGAGCAGGGCATCCAGCAACTCACCCAATTCCCCCTCCATGATGCGGTCCAATTTGTAGAGGGTAAAGTTAATCCTATGGTCAGTCATCCTTCCCTGAGGAAAGTTGTAAGTTCGGATGCGCTCGCTGCGGTCGCCACTTCCGACCATGAGCTTTCTCGTCGCAGCGATCTCTGAGCGCTGCTCCTCCTGTTTCTTTTCCAGCAGACGAGCTCTCAAGATTTTAAGGGCTTTGGCTCTGTTCTTATGCTGCGACTTCTCATCCTGACAGGAAACCACAAGGCCTGTGGGTATATGTATCATCCTCACTGCCGAATCAGTCGTGTTGACGCTCTGACCTCCTGGCCCGGAGGAGCGACAGACCTCGACTTTCAGATCCTTCGGGTCGATCTCTACCTCCACTTCATCCGCCTCAGGAAGCACCGCGACCGTCACCGCCGAGGTATGGATCCTTCCGGATCCCTCGGTCGCGGGAACCCGCTGGACCCGATGGACCCCACCTTCAAATTTCAGTCGGCTGTATACTCCTCTTCCTTCAATGAGCGCGATGATTTCCTTGAAGCCACCCAACCCGGTCGGATTGGAGCTCATCACCTCGACTCTCCATCCTTGGGATTCGGCGTAACGGCTGTACATTCGAAACAGATCAGCGGCAAAAAGGGCTGCCTCCTCTCCCCCAGTCCCTGCCCGGATTTCCACGATTACGTTCTTACCGTCGTTCGGGTCCTTCGGGAGGATCAGGATCTTAAGGCGATTCTCAAGCTCATCTTTGCGCACGCGAAGAACTGACATCTCTTCCTTCGCCAACTCTCTGATGGCGTCATCTTTTTCGTTGAGCAGCTCCCTGTTTTCCTGGATTTCCTGTTCTATCTTTCTCCACTCCCGATAACAGGAGACAATCTCCTCCAACTCGGACCGCTCCTTTGCCACCTTGGAGTACTCCCTTTGCTTGTTCAAGAGCTGGGGATCGCTCAAGAGACGTTCCAGCTGTTCGTATCGCTTTTCGACTTCAACTAATTTATCCAACATAGCCTAACCGCGTATATAAGGAGAAAATAAAAAAGGGCAAAGGGAGTCTCGTTGCCCTTTGCCCTTTCTCTGAACTAAGAGCCCTAATAAATCACATTCAGCCTCAAACCCTCCACCAGGCTCAGTTCTTGATCCCGTATTTCCTCTTAAATTTCTCTACGCGACCAGCCGAGTCCACAAACTTCTGTTTGCCGGTAAAGAAAGGGTGGCATTGGGAGCATATCTCCACATGGATACCCTGTACCGTGGAGCGCGTCTCAATGATACTGCCGCAGGCGCAAGTGATCGTTGCCTTTTTATATTCTGGATGGATGCCTTCTTTCATTATTTTTTCCTTTGCAATTTTATAGCATAAACCAACCCCATCTTCAAATCCCACCCTATGTAACGGGTGACCCTGCGTGAGACCTGCTGAGACGGCGCCATGGCGAATGTCGGATGACGCTTGGCATAGAACTTGCTCTATCCAACAAACCGTAAAGTCCATGAAAAAAAGCCTTAAAAAAGCTAGCTTGACTAACACGATTTGGTACTTTTCTGTACATGCTGACAAACTTTGCACGATGAGGGTAACGTAATGGCTCAAGGTATTCCTCGAATTATGATTGTGGAGAGCTTCGGCAGCAACATAAAATCCCTTTCAAGCCACCTAGCCGGTTTCCCCCTTCCCTTAGAGCTACTTTCGGCGGCGGATGGACTAACGGCTTTAACCCAGCTTCAGCGAGAAGTAGCCGACCTGGTCGTTGTAGATAGCTGTTTAAGAGGAAAGGTAGACGGTTTTGAGCTCTGCCGTGCCTTAAGATCCTCCTTCTCGGACAATCACATCCCGATCATCCTCATTTTATCCGGCTGCCTTTCCCTGGAACGCTCCAAAGGTATTTCAGTGGGCGCGGATCTGCTTCTCCATAGACCCGTGGTAAAGGAGGAACTGTTAAGGATGGTTCAATTGCTGCTGGGGTGGAAATTCAACGGAATCTCAAATTTGCCTTTTCCCGCGGCTGAAAACCGCCCGCTTCGCAGGCTCCACTCCGTAAGTTAGGAGGCTCGTCGTGCCAACCAGGATACTTATTGTCGAAGACCACGTAGATTCCCTTGAGGTCCTAACCTTCCAATTAACAGCCATGGGCTATGAGGTAATTGAAGCAACGACCGGAGAGGAGGGGATCGAGAAGGCTCAGGTCTACCACCCCGAGATCATTCTTATGGATCTTGGTCTGCCGGGTATCAATGGAATCGAAGCAACACAAAGGCTGAGAAACAATCCTGAGACAGCTCACATTCCCGTGATCGCTCACACGGCATGGCCTGAAGAGACTTTTAGAAGCGAGGGAGAAAAAGCCGGGATATCAGATGTTCTAACCAAGCCCACCTCTCCGCACCGTTTCAAGACCACTATCGAAAAGTGCCTCAAGTTAAGAACTAACTGATTCCTATTCCAGGCGCGCGCCCTCGCGAGCCGCTTAAGGCAGACCGATGCCGAGCTTCGCGCCCTGGAAGAATCGTGAGGCAACCCCAACGCCGGTATCCAGGATGCTTTTTATTTTCTCATTTCCATAACCTCAAGGCGGACACCCTCCGGCCCCTCGAAAAAGCAGACATGCCGGCCGTCTCCAAGCTGCCGCTCCTCGAGGATGTGGGCGCTACTTGACTTGAGTTTTTGCACCACGCCAGGGAGATTGTCAGTGTCCAAGGCCAGGGGCTCCATCCCATAGTGCGGCGAGCTTTTGTCCTTCGACAAAATCCGTCACGTTCAAGCTCAGTCCGTGCAGGTCGAGGCGGAAACTGACCCGCTCCCCATTGCTATTCTCCGTCGCTATTTTCGCTCCCAGATTCTCCACAAACCACTGCGCCGTCTTCCTCGGATCGGAGGTTTTTATATGAACATGGTTAATCTTAAATGCCATAAGATACCTCCTGTTTGCTCTAAGATCTGTCTGGCCTCTTTCAGGCAGACAACATTACGACCACTCGCCAGCCGAAAAGTATCCGGCGAGCTTATTGATGTCAACCTAATGTGCACTGGTTAAAGGGATAGACAAACGCGTGCACTAGATCAATGGAACAGCGGACCGCATTGTCACATCGACCTAATGCTCCATTGTCTCATGCTCCAATGCTCTGAAAATTAAAAGCCCGATGTTCGGGCTTTTAATTTTCTGGTGGAGCCGAGGGGAGTCGAACCCCCGACCTCTTGAATGCCATTCATATCCAGGTCGCTATTACAGGCCTCTGCTTGTTCTAACTGCAAAGCATTTCAACCATTTCCTCGTAGGATCGACAGCGCATCTCACAAGCTGTTTGCACCAGGACACGGACAAAAGGCGGCTCTTTTTGTACTCTTTTGTCATCTTGACGCGCTAGCTGTTCTTGACGTATACGTATGGCACCACAAAGGAGAAGACCGCCATGAAAAAATTACAGTTAGCTATCTTCACGCTCTCTTTCATTTCTGCCCCGCTCTACGGCGCTGACTTCTTCTGCTCTGATGTCACCTGTCTCATTGCGGCGATCAATGAGGCGAACTTGAGCGAAGGCCCGCATACGATTTTTCTAGAGCAGGGGGTCTACACGCTCACAGATTTTGATCCTGATGGCAATTTACTTCCGTCGATTCGCCGCGAGATAGCCATCCAAAGCTATCCGCCTAATACCGTCACGATCGAACGCCCGCGAGGTGACAGCGCTCTACACCGCCTCTTTGACGTCTCGGTAAGCGGCGCTCTTTCGGTGTTTTGGCTCACTCTACAGCCTCATGAGGGTTTCGGCATTTCAACTCATATCGCGCTGAATAATGGCCGGCTTGTTTTTTACGGTACTGCTATTTTGGGTGGTGTTAACGACTCTCCGGGACAGATTGTAAACAATGGCAGTATTCTTTTCTATCAAAGCACGATAGATGCCGTTAGCAGCTTTCATGCGGGTGTCATTTACAACACGGGTGATGCGGAAATCATCGGCTCAACGGTCAGTCGAGGCACGGGTAATGGGCCTATAATCTGGAATAGGCCAGCAGCTCAACTTTTGATTCGAGACAGCTCGATCATTCACAACGCCTCGAGCACTGCGACAATCTCGAACTTGGGCAATTTGACGATCATCAACACAACGCTTGCCAACAATGCGGGTATCGTGGGGCATGGAGACGCAGCTCTGGAGAATTTCGGAGGTGTCGTCAGCATTCTAAACTCTACGATCGCTCAAAATCGCGGACTCGGTGGAGGCATTTTGAATAGTAGTGGGGGAACAGTGATGCTTAAGAATAGTATTGTAGCCCTAAATGCTCCCTTAGATTGTTTGGGTGAGATTACATCACAAGGAAGCAACATCATCGGCGACCCGACGGGCTGCACAATTGAACTTCTCCCGGACGACTTGACTGGTTACGCTGGCCTTGGAGAGTTTAGCGACAACGGAGATCCGGGCAATGGTCATTTCCCACTGCTCTCCGATAGTCCGGCCATCGATTCGGCTGACCCTGATGCCTGTCCCGAGACAGACCAGCTCGGAAACCCACGTGTGGGAATCTGTGACCGGGGTTCTATAGAGTTTCAGGGCGGAGAGGGCGAGATGTTAGTTCAGAATCCGTGAAAGCTCAACGAACTGCCACTGAACGGGTCTGATGCCCTGTAAAAAACAGACGGGCTGATTGCC
>Ga0209824_10000200_pt1 | contig 42128 bp, 36 predicted proteins | sample VDWuncwatermetaG_FD_184124 | JGI IMG/M metagenome (GOLD analysis project Ga0209824, IMG submission 184124) | Wastewater microbial communities from Netherlands to study Microbial Dark Matter (Phase II) - VDW unchlorinated drinking water (SPAdes)... ...
CCACGACCGTGCCAGATACGTCGATGCCGCCCACGCAAGGGAAATGGCGGATAATTTTGCCTTTGCCGGTCGCCGCCAGCGCGTCTTTGTAATTGACGCTGGAGTAGGCGGTTTTGATGACAACTTCACCCGCGCTTAAATCGTCGAGTGTGAGTTCCGTAGTGCGGCTGACAGTTTTGTTGTCTTCGTTAAAAATGCGTAGTGCTTTGAATGTTTCCATGATGCCTCCTTAAATTTTCGCAGGAGCGGGCTTGCCCGCGATGGGAGGCCGTGTATTGCAGCCTCTTCGCGAGCTCAGTTTACAAATTCGCCGCTCCTACATATTCTCCACCAACACGATATGCACCCGATACGGCCCGTGCGCACCGAGCGTCACGGTCTGCTCGATGTCGGCGGTGCGCGACGGGCCAGAAATAAAATTCACCGCGCGCGGCAGCTTTCCTTGCTCGCTTCGCAACAACGCCCAAGCGTCCTCCATACAAGCAACGATGCGCGACTGCGGCACGATGGCGATATGAGTTTCCGGCAACAGGCTGGTGGCGGCGGGCGTATCAACCCCCGACAACATCATCAAAGTGCCGGTTTCGGCGATGGCGCAAAACGCGCCGGTTATGCCGACCAGATCATCGCCGATGGCGGCGCGTGGGACGATCTGTAAACCCTGCGCTTGCCAATCGAGATTCCCGAATTGCGGCCAGCAGACTCCCGTTGTGGGCAACTTATTTTCGGCGAGATAACGCGCCAGCGCGGCAGGGATTTCAGCCAAATTGACGACACTGTCCACGCTGCTGGCGAGGCTCAGCACGCGCTGCTTGAAACTGGCGACACGATCTGTCTGCGCGGCGATGCTCGGCTGGACGCTGCGCGGATGCTGGCGCAGATGCTCTTCCACCGCGCTGGTGCGGGCCGCGCTGTTGCCTATGCCTGCGCGTATGCGCCCCAATATATTTTCGCGTGCATTCATTTTTACCCTTGATCCTGTGGCATACGTGTTGTAGGGTGCATGGAATGCACCCTACCAAACTATTTTTGTAGGTGCGAATTTATTCGCACATTGGCTTTCCTTCAGCATGGAGAAGTGCGAATGAATTCGCACCTACAAGAACTTTAATTGCGCCGCTTCATTTGATATATCTCGCGAAAAGTGCGCCCGTCTGGCGCGGGCAAATCGCGCCCGGCTGTCCAACCTGCCCCTAACGGCAGACTCTGAATAAGTTTATTTTTTCCACCCCACCGCGCCAGCAACCGCACCGCGATTGAGGTTGCGAACGCGTACAGCGCGGGACGCATCGCCATAAATAACCAAACACGCAACGCGAAACGCTCCTGCCACGGGCGCAAATTTTGCGACATTTGCTGCTCGCGCAAATGCCGCATCAAATCCGGCAAGGGAATTTTCACTGGGCACACCACGCTGCATTGCCCGCAAAAGGTCGAGGCATTGGGCAGGTCGAGGGCATTTTCGATACCCACATAAAGCGGTGTCAAAATTGACCCCATCGGCCCCGGGTACACCCAGCCGTAGGCGTGTCCGCCCACCGCCTGATACACTGGGCAATGGTTCATACACGCGCCGCAGCGGATGCAGCGCAGCATTTCCTGCATTTTGGTTCCCAGCAATTTACTGCGCCCCGCATCGAGCAGGATGATATGAAAATGTTCTGGGCCATCCGAATCGTGCCCCCCTTTCACCCCAGTCAACACAGAAACATAATTGGTGATGGATTGCCCGGTGGCCGAGCGCGGCAACAGGCGCAGCAGCGTGGTCACATCCTCCAGCGTCGGCACGATTTTTTCGATGCCGGTGATCGCCACATGCACGCGCGGCAAAGTGGTAGTGAGCCGCCCGTTGCCTTCGTTGGTGACGATCAGCGCCGAGCCGGTTTCCGCCACCAAAAAATTCGCGCCGGAGATGCCCATGTCCGCCGACAAAAAATGCGGGCGCAGAATTTCGCGCGCCTCGCGGCACAAACCCGCGATGTCATCAACGCGTGGCTTTTTGTGGTGCAGCTCGAATAAATCCGAAATATCTTCTTTGTTTTTGTGGATCACCGGCGCGACGATGTGCGACGGCGCTTCTTTCGCCAACTGCAAAATGTATTCGCCCAAATCGGTCTCGACCACTTTGATGTCGGCGGCTTCTAGCGCGTCGTTGAGCGCACATTCCTCGCTCACCATGGATTTGGATTTCACTACTTTTTTCACGCCGTGCAGCGCGGCGATTTCCAGAACGATGCGGTTCGCCTCATCCACAGTTTCCGCCCAATGCACGACCGCGCCGCGCGCCGTGGCCTCTTTTTCAAAGCGCTCTAAATAAACATCGAGATGGGTGATGGCGTGATCGCGGATATTTTTTGCCGCTTCGCGCAAGGCTTCAAAGTTATCCAAGTCGCTGATCGCCTCGGCGCGCCCCGGAACAAATTTAATTTGCACGCGCTTCAACGCCTGCTGCAACTTGGGGTTGTGCAGATTGTCGGTGGCGCGTTGTTTGAAATCCTGCGAAGTGAGTTGCATTTCAGATTTCCGTTAGGTAATTTTTGATTACGATGAAGTCGGGTGCATTCCATGCACCGCATAGAATGAACCGCATGGCGTGGTGCGCGGAGAGCATCCTACAAAACCAAACCCGGCGAGTTGCATTTGTAGGGCGGGCTCTGCCCGCCAAAACCAGCAGGTTTAATGTAGGGTTTACCGAACTCAGCGAGCTTGTCGGGCATAGCCCGACCTACAAAATCCCCGCGAGCACTTCGGCCACATGCAACACGCGCGTTTTATGATCACCGCGCCGTCGCAAGCGGCCTTCGATATTGAGCAAACAACCCAAGTCGCCGCCGACGATCACGTCTGCGCCGCTGGCGGCAATGTGAGCGCATTTGTTGTCGGCCAATTGCGTAGAAAGTTCGCCGAATTTAACCGAGAATGTGCCGCCAAAACCGCAGCAAGTCTCGCATTCGGTCATTTCGGTGAGCTTAATTCCGGGGATTTTTTGCAGCAAGAATCTCGGTTGCGTTTTGACATTGAGTTCGCGCAGGCCGGAGCAGGAATCGTGATAGGTGAGGTTGCCGCTGATGTTGTCCCCTGCGGTTCCTGGGACGGTTTCGAGTTTGACGATATTGACCAAAAAATCCGTGAGTTCGTAAGTGCGTTCTGCCAATGCTTTTATTCTGATGTGAATTGTCGGCTGGTCGGCGAATAATTCAGGGTAATGTACCCGTATCATGCCGCCACAAGAACCCGATGGCAGCACCACATAATCGCAATGTTCAAATTCATCCAACAACTTGAGCGCCAATGCTTGAGCGGCTTTGCGGTCGCCAGAGTTGTAGCCTGGCTGCCCGCAGCAGGTTTGACTTTCCGGCACCACCACCTCGCAACCCGCGTGACGCAACAATTTGAGCGCGGCGAAGGCCACCGATGGGCGCATCGTGTCTGCCAGGCATGTTACGAAAAGTCCGACGCGCATGGGATTCATTCATCGTAGGTCGGGTTTTAACCCGACAGAAGCGTGAAGTCGCTGCGAAGTCGGGCTGAAGCCCGACCTACGGGTCACTCGTCCACCAAATCCTGACCCAGAAACAATTCCTCGGTGAACCCGAACAAGCGCATGTCGCGTATCCGCATCGGGTAGAGGATGCCTTGCAGGTGATCGCTTTCGTGCTGCACTACGCGCGCGTGAAAACCCGTTACGCTGCGGTCTATGGCATTGCCCTTTTCATCAAAACCATGATAGCGCAATTGCGTAAAACGCGGCACCACGCCGCGCATTCCCGGCACGCTCAAACAGCCTTCCCAGCCATCTTCTTCGGTGTCCGCCAGCGGCGTGAGCGTGGGGTTGAGCAGCACGGTGTAGGGGACTACTTCGGCATCCGGGTAGCGTTCGTTTTTTTCCACGCCAAAGATCACCAATTGCAAACCCACGCCGATTTGCGGCGCGGCGAGACCCGCGCCGTTCAAATGCGCCATGGTGTCCTGCATGTCTTTAATCAGTTCATGCAGTTCTGGCGTGTCGAATTTTTCCACGGGCTTGGCGACTTCGAGCAAGCGCGGGTCGCCCATTTTTAATACGTTTCTAATTGCCATCGCCGTTACTCTCGGTGTCTTGCTTGACGATATTTTCCAAAATACCGCGCACGCTACCCAGCGTTTTCTCGAGCACGTCGTGGACTTGTTCGAGGCTGATGCCGTGCGCGCTATCGCCCCGGCCCGCCGCATAATTCGCCACCACCGAAATCGCGGCGTAGCTGATGCCCAGCTCCTTGGCGAGGATCGCTTCGGGCATCCCGGTCATGCCCACCATGTCCGCGCCGTCGCGTTCCAAACGATTTATTTCGGCGGCGGTCTCGAGTCGCGGCCCTTGCGTCGCCGCATACACGCCGCCATCCAGCACCTCGACACCGATCTGTCGCGCCGCTTTCAAGCAGCGTAGGCGCATCGTTTGGCAGTAGGGCTCGGTAAAATCGGTGTGGATTACCGGCTTGCCCACGCCTTCAAAATAAGTGAATTTGCGCCCGTAGGTGTAGTCGATAATCTGGCTGGGCAAGACCATCACACCGGGTTTCAAATCGGCGCGTATGCCGCCCACCGAAGCCACTGCGACAATGCGCGTGACTTTGTGTTGGTGCAACGCCCACAAATTGGCGCGGTAGTTGACCTCGTGCGGGGCGATGGTGTGGCCGTAGCCGTGCCGCGCCAGAAAAATAATTTCGTGGCCGTTGATACCGCCAAACGTGAGCGGCCCGGAAGGCTCGCCATAAGGCGTTCGCACCACTTGCTTGTGGGTGATTTCGAGATTGGCAAGACGGGTCATGCCGGTGCCGCCGATGATTGCTAACATGGATAATATTTTTTAATTTTTAACTGCATAAATCGCCGGCAAATTACGCCACGCACCATTGATGTCCATGCCGAAACCAAACACGTAACGATCAGGCAAAGTCACCCCGACAAAATCGGCGGCAATCGGTTTGGCCTTGCCGATGTCTTTATCCGCAAACACCGCGCTGTAAAACGCCTTCGCCCCGCTCGCCAGAATTTTATCGCGGATCGCGGCGAGGGTGATGCCCTCGTCGAGGATATCGTCCAACACCAGCACCACCCGCCCCGCCACGTTCTCTCGCGGCGCGACTTTCCAGTTGATATCGCCGCCACGGGTCTCGTTGTTGTAGCGCGTCACGTGCAAATAATCGAACTCCAGCGGAAAACGCAGTTGTGGCAAAAGCTGCCCGGTAAACACCACCGCCCCGCCCATCACGCTCAACACCAGCGGGTAGTCCTGCAACATCACCGCGGTGATTTCGTCAGCCATGCGCGTGACCGTTGCGGTCACGACCTCAGCAGCGCAAATTTCTTCCGCCGCATCTAAAATTTTTTGAGCATGTTGTGGAGATAACATTTTGTAGGGCAAGTCACACCCCCTTTTCGGTGAATAAGCGGGTGTGGCTCTGTTTAAGCAGACGACTAAGCCAGCAGAAAACGCTGGAGAACGTTGGTAAACCCACCCTAAGCAAGTTTTTTAAAATATGCGATGGTCTCTTTTAAACCATCCTCCAGCCCGACTTTGGGCTGCCAACCCAACTGCGCTTGGGCGAGGCTGATGTCGGGTTGACGCTGGCAGGGATCGTCGGTGGGCAGCGGCATCATCACCAGCTTGGAGCGCGATCCGGTCAAGCGCAATACGATTTCTGCCAATTCCAAGATGGTGAATTCGACCGGGTTGCCGAGGTTCACCGGGCCGATCAAATCATCGTGCTGGATCAGCGCCAGTAGCGCGTCCACCATATCGTCAATATAACAGAAGGAGCGCGTCTGGCTGCCGTCGCCGTAAAGGGTGATGTCCTCACCCGCCAACGCCTGCACGATGAAATTCGACACCACGCGACCATCGCGTGCGTGCATCCGCGGGCCGTAGGTATTGAAAATTCGCGCCACTCGGATCGCCACTTGATGCTGGCGGTGATAATCGAAAAACAGCGTTTCCGCGCAGCGTTTGCCCTCGTCGTAACACGCGCGCGGGCCGATGGGGTTGACGTTGCCCCAATAGCTTTCGGTCTGCGGATGTTCGAGCGGGTCGCCATACACCTCGGAAGTTGATGCCTGCAAAATGCGCGCACGGCAACGCTTCGCCAGCCCCAGCATATTGATCGCGCCCAGCACCGCCGTCTTCACCGTCGCCACCGGATTGGTCTGATAATGGATGGGGCTGGCGGGGCAGGCGAGATTGAAAATGCGGTCGACTTCGACGTAAATCGGCAACCACACATCGTGGCGCACCAATTCAAAATTGGGCTTACCCAACAGATGGCGGATGTTGGCTTTGCTGCCGGTGTGAAAATTGTCGAGACACATCACCTCGCGACCCTCGGCGACCAAGCGCTCGCAAATATAAGAGCCGATAAATCCTGCACCACCGGTGATGAGCGTGACGGGTTCCATGTTATTCCTTATAGATAAGGATGCGTGTCGGTGTGATAATTCACCAGCCGTCCCTGATGCTCGATCAACACGGTCTGTGGGGTAATGCCGCTCCGCACCATCTCGCCCACGATGTCTTTGGCGCGCCATTGCGTCGGAATCAAAATAACCTCTGCCGGATGGTCTAACAAATAATCGCGGTAGTGAATTTTCTGTCCCGCGCCGGGCACAAAAGTGCCCGCTTTATCCGCATCCGAATCCACAACCACTGCGAAGCGTTTGGCATCCGCGCCGAAATAATTGATGAACGCCGCCGCCTTGCCGGTACCGCCCCAGATTGCGACGATTTTGCCGGAAGCATTTAGTTCCGCGAGCTGAGCCGCAATAGTCGCTTTCGCCTGTTTTGCACCAGCGCGGAAACGGATAGCTTGCTCGGCGAATTGCGTCGCCGATGTGCGCTCGCTGGCATCGGTACCAATTTGCGCCAGCGCGTAGATCACCTCGCCGTTATATCCGTGCTGCAAAGATTCTATTTTACAAGCGGCGCGTTGCAGTAAGCGTGTGAAAGAAGCCGTCGTAAAATGCGAGTTGTGCTCGTAATAGAAATCGGCGATGCGCCCACTTGCAAACACCTTGTCGATGCACGGTGTTTCAATAAACAAATGCGTCTTGAGCTTGAGCCAATCCGCCGCAAAAGCGATTTGCTGGATGAAACTCAGCGGATTCATCAGATGCTCCAGCACGTGACGGCTGATGATGAGATGCGGACGGCATTCTGCGAGATGTATGGCGGGATCGAACAACTCTTGCTTGGCTTCGACCTGCCCCTGCGCCAGCCCCTCCGTCGTGTCGATGCTGCCGTTCGGATCAAAACCGATATAGCGTCCTGCCGGTCTAGTTTGTGCCAACGCCCGCAATAGATGCCCTTCGCCGCAACCGATTTCCACCACCACCGGCGCGTCGGGCAGATTCGCCAAAATCATATCTCGCACACTCATCAGATGTTCGCCCCAAATCGCGGCGCGGTTAAACATGAGATTGGGCTTGTCCGAATACGGCACATGCGCGTAGTCGAAGGCGGTGTTGTAAACGTGTCCACAATCGAGGCAGCGCACGAAATCCAGCGGCAATTTCGGCAACGCTTGTGCCTCTGCGGCGGATGCAGGCCAAGCGATGGTCGCCAGCGGCTGTTCGCCGCCATCAAAAAAAGCGGCGGCCAAGTGATGCCCACAAGCGGGACAAGTTGCCGGGCGCAAAAATTCAGCAAGCGGAAACGTCATTTGATTATCACAGGTTTGCGGTTGGTGTCGGCTTGCAAGCGCGCATGATTTTTGAGCAGGTAATCTATGGCTTTTTTGAAATATGCCGGGCTGTCGGTGTTGAACAAACGGCTTGTTAGATCAATTTTTCCGATTTTTGTTGACAGCGATTTGCGCCACTTTTCATCGTGGATCAAGCGTAAGGTTTTCTCGACAAATTCTTCCGGCGTTTTGGCGATCAACTCCGGCAAGCCCACCTGACGCAACAGCGCCGACGCGGCGCGGTTGATGAATTGCTCGCCCTCCAGCGCCACCACCGGCTTGCGTAAAAACAAACCATCGACGATGGTGTTGTAGCCACCAAAGGGAAACGAATCGAGCGCGAACGCGCCTTCGCTCAGACGCTGCAAATACTCCGGGTAAGCCAGTTCGAGCACTACTTCGACACGCTCTGCGCCCAGCACCGACTCAAGCTCTTGCCGGAAAGGAATGGTGGCGTTGTGCCGCTGTATGCTCACACCAACAAAGAACCGGAACAACAGCGGCGTATCAGATTGGTCGGCAATGTCCCGCAGGCGTTGCAAATGCGGATACATACATTTTTGCGCCGACCACGGGCAGTTAATCACTAGCCGCGTTTCAGTCAAACCGGTGCGCGGCTTGAATTTGAGGTCTGCGGGGATAGGCAGGATGGGATCCGCGCCGATGCCGGGGATTAATACCAGCCGTTCCGAATAATTCTGCTCTGCTTTTGCCACTACCTCGACATCTTTTCCACCGATAAAATAGTCGATCTCGCCGCCAAAGGTGCTCACCGGATGGCCGTAGCCCATCGCCTGGATCGGCGCGATACGCAGGTTGGCGAGGTGCGTGTCATCTGGCTGCATCCCCACATCGGGAAAATACGCGAGCGCGAAATCGTTGTTGAGAATGGGCGACAAATCCAACTTATTGTCCTTGAACGCCACCACCTTCACTTCCTTGAACCAGCTTTTGTCGAAATTATCTTGCGGGCGATAAAGCTGCACCAGCGTCAAATCATAATCGTCTTTCAATGCCTTGATGAAGCGCGCACAGCTTTTATACACCGCGCTGGTTGGGGTCCAGCGCGCGGTGATGATGGCGATGCTTTTTTTGTCGGGGGTATTGTTGACCGTCACCCCCTTGAACAGCGGCTTGATCAGGTCATTGATTTTCTGTTTTTGCGGTCTGTCCAGACCGGTGTCGAAATAGCTGGCAATGGTGTAGGGATAGAACGTCAGCAACGGGTCGATATATTGGTAGCGGTCGTCGAGCTCGCGCATGTGCCGCAGGATGTTCTCGTGCATCAACGCGGTCGGCGCGCCGCCTTGCATGTTGAAATAAATCGCGTACCACAGCGAGGCGTAATAAGGCTGCGCCTCGAAAAAAGTCTTGCTATCAAAACGCGCGCTGCTGCGCGCCGACAACAGCGCGAGAATTTTGACAAAATTGCTTTTACGGTTGCGCAGCAACTCCAGATGCGCGTCGGTATTTTTGAACGCCGAAATCGCCGCTAGGTTCGAAATGACGCGGTTGTGGCGGATAAACGCCGGCACAAATCGTTCCGGGATCACATATTCTTCCTGCGTAAACAGATACAGAAACGTTTCCATGAACTCGTCGATATAACGCTTGACGCGTGGCGGTGTCTGCACGTAATTGTTGCTGTCAAACAAACCCAGCACTTCCAGAAACAAAAAAGACAGCGCATCCCATTTTTTTTCGTGAAAAAAACGGCGCGCTTCGGCGGGCGTGAAAGCAGGCTCTTTGGCTTGGGGGATGCCAGACGGTGCGGCTTTGAGTTGGCCTTGCGCGGTAGTCATGTTTTAGTTTTGTCCCCGAATAAATTTTGAAAAAACCGTCATTAGAAATCTCGTTTCACTTGCGGCATTGCCCCGTTGTGACGTGCGCCATGCGTGCAAAAAAGTAATTTGTGTTTATGGCGCACGTTATTTTTTTGCATCGGTGCTGAATGGGATCACACACCCCTGCGCCCGCAAATACTCGCCGAATTCTCGCCCCACTTCAGGGTGCTTCAAACCCAATGCCAGTGTCGCCTTCAGATAGCCAATTTTGGTGCCGCAATCATAGCGTATGCCAGTGAATTCGTGTGCCAAAACTTGTTCGTCATCGAGCAGCGAGGCGATGCCGTCGGTCAATTGGATTTCGCCGCCTGCACCGGGCTTGGTATTTTCGAGATGCTCAAATATTCTCGGGGTGAGGATATAGCGCCCGACCACGCCCAAATTGGAGGGCGCGTTTTCCGGCTTGGGTTTTTCGACGATACCGCTGATGCGATGCAGGCCATCGCTGACCAATGCCCCCGCCGCGCACTTCACCACCCCATAAGAAGCCGCCTCGGCGGGCGCGATGTTTTTCACCCCCAGCACCGAGCAGCGGTGCTGTTCGTACACCGATGTCATTTGTCTCATAATCGGTGGCTCCCCGTCGATCAGATCGTCCGCGAGCAACACTGCAAAGGACGCGTCGCCGACTGCGGGGCGAGCGCACAACACCGCGTGACCCAGCCCCAGCGCCTCGGATTGGCGGATGTAAATGCACGAAACATGCTTGGGCAAAATGCCGCGCAACGCCGCCAAAATCTCGGTCTTGCCGCGCGCCTCCAACTCGGCTTCCATCTCGTACGCCTTGTCGAAATGGTCTTCGATAGCGCGTTTGTTGCGCCCGGTGATAAAAATCATTTCGGTGATTCCCGCCGCGATTGCCTCCTCCACCGCGTACTGGATCAGCGGCTTATCCACCACCGGCATCATCTCCTTGGGGCTGGCCTTGGTCGCAGGCAAAAAGCGTGTGCCCATCCCGGCCACTGGAAAAACAGCTTTGGTTATTTTGGTCATTTACGAGCCTGTCGATAAGTGCGTAATAAATTTTCTACCGATAGACCGCAATGCTTTCCGATCTTGCGTAAAGCGTCCGATTGCAATGCGGCTTCCATGCGGCGATGTAAAAGCAACTCATCCGATGCCGCTGCATCGACCAAACTGTCGGGTCGTTTAGCCGCTAATTCCAAGTCGCAATCAAGTTGAGACAAGGCGGAGGCTCGCAGACAGTGCCTTAGTTGCAAATGCGGCACGGCAAGAGCCGACAACGCAGTATCAACTTGATTGCGACTTGGAATAAAGCGTAAAGTGCGTCACGGGTCGCATCATCTACTTTCATTTTACTTTTCTCCGACGCCCACAATGTTACACAGTAGTCAGAAATTAATACAACACCACGCTGCGAGTCGGGTTTTGTAGGTCGGGCTTTGCCCGACATCGCGCCAAGTTTGTCGGGCAAAGCCCGACCTACAAATTCAACTGGGTGCGGTGCATCACTGGAAACAGATTGACAGCGAACGGAGTAATTACGTCTGCAGCAATTGTAACAGCCCCGCCTCGTCGAGTATCGCCACCCCCAGTTCGATCGCTTTGTCGTATTTGCTGCCGGGATCGGCTCCGGCGACGACGTAATGAGTTTTTTTGGAGACGCTGTTGCTGACTTTACCGCCTTGCGCTTCGATTTTATCGACGGCGAGTTCGCGCGACAAATTGGGCAGGGTGCCGGTGAGCACGAAGGTTTTCCCGGACACGGCGCTGGGCGCTGCCACGGTCGCGCCCTCGCCCTCGCTCCAATGCACCCCGGCGGCGCGGAGCTGCGCGATGACTTCGCGGTTATGTGCTTCCGCAAAAAAATCGACGAGGCTTTGCGCGACGATGGGGCCGACATCGGGAACCAATTGCAGATCTGCCGGTGTGGCATCCAGCAGGCGGTCGAGGTTGCCGAAATATTTTGCCAAATCTTTGGCGGTGGTCTCGCCGACGTTGCGGATACCCAGCGCGTAAATAAATTTGGCGAGGGTGGTGTGCTTGCTTTTCTCGATAGCCGCAATGACATTATCGGCGGATTTTTCGGCCATGCGTTCCAAGGGTGACAACGCGGCGATGCCCAGTTTATAAAGGTCGGCTGGCGTGTTGACAATGCCGTTATCGACCAGTTGGTCAATCAGTTTCTCGCCCACGCCGTCGATGTATAGTGCGCGGCGTGAGGCGAAATGCAAGATCGCTTGTTTGCGCTGAGCCGGGCAAAACAACCCGCCGCTGCATCGCACCGCAGCCTCGTCTTGCAGGCGCACGGCTTTCGCACCACACACCGGGCAATGTTCCGGCATCACAAATTTACGCGCATCGGGCGGGCGATCTGCCAGCACCACCGCGACCACTTCGGGAATCACGTCACCCGCACGGCGCACGATCACGCTATCGCCAATCATCACCTGTTTTCGTTCGATTTCGCCCTCGTTGTGCAAGGTGGCGTTGGTCACGGTCACGCCGCCCACCACCACCGGTTTCAGCCTCGCCACCGGGGTGAGGGTGCCGGTTCTGCCGACTTGCACATCGATGTCGAGCAAGGTGGTGACGGCTTCTTGCGCTGGAAATTTGTGCGCGATGGCGAAACGCGGCGCGCGCGATACATAGCCGAGCTTTTCTTGCGCGGCCAATGAATTCACCTTATAAACCACGCCGTCGATGTCGTAAGGCAAGGTGTCGCGCAGCTTGCCGATGTCGCGGTAGTAATCCAACAAACCGTCCACCCCCGTGACCACTTTGCGCTCATGCGCCACCGGAAAACGCTGCGCGGCGAGGTAATCCAACACCGCGCTGTGACTGTCTTGCGGCACCACGTTGACTATCGCAGCTTCCACGCTGCCGATGCCGTAAGCAAAAAACGTCAACCTGCGACTGGCGGTGATGCGCGTATCGAGTTGCCGCAGCGCGCCTGCGGCGGCATTTCGCGGGTTCATGAATTCCTTGTCACCGGCGGCACGCTGCGCCGCGTTCAACTTTTCAAAATCTCTTTTGAGCATCAACACTTCGCCGCGCACTTCGAGCATGGCGGGGACGGATTCCCGCTCGCGCTCGCGGAAGAGGGCAAGCGGGATGGATTTTATCGTGCGTAAATTGAGCGTCACGTCTTCACCGACCGCGCCGTCGCCGCGCGTTGCACCGCTGACCAACATACCGTTTTGATAGGTGAGGCTCACCGCCAAGCCGTCGAATTTGGGCTCAACTGCGTACTCAACCGCGTACTCAATTTTGTCCAGCCCCAAACCCTCGCGCACGCGCTTATCGAAGGCTGCGACTTCCGCGTCCGCGAACGCATTGTTCAGCGACAGCATCGGCAGACGGTGGGTGATGCGGGCAAACTCTTTGAGGGGCGCAGCGCCGACGCGCTGCGTGGGTGAGGCGGGGGTGACAAATTGAGGATATTTTGATTCGAGTATCTGCAATTGCAGAAACAATTTGTCATACTCAACGTCAGGGATCGTGGGGGAATCCAGCACGTAATAGGCGTAGTTATGTTGCTCTATGGCTTCACGTAGGGTTTGTATTTGCTGCTGGATGGCTTGATGGATGGGCATGATTACGGGATGTAGTTTTGTAGGTCGGGCTATGCCCGACAAACTCGGTCCGTTGTCGGGCATAGCCCGACCTACCAAACCACCCATCCTACCCAACGGGTGATTTCATTTTTATTCGTGTGCATTCGTGATAATTCGTGTCATTCGTGGCAAAGGATTTTTTGAAATTACGCAAACAACCGCAACGCCAGCGCGCTCCCTGCCGGGATGTTGCGCGATAGCATCGCCGATTGTATGGCGCGCAATTGCTGCTTGAGTTTATCGAGGCCGGCATCGTTGAGCGGAACGCGGTTGTCGTCCACCATCATGCCGCCGAGGGTGGTAGCGAAAATGCCTGCGAGGTGCGCCATCTGCTCGAACACTTTGTCGCCACCCGCGACTCTGGGCACGTCCAACAACAAAGTGATGCCGTGCGTGGTCAGGGTGCGGATGGTTTCCGCCTGAAACGGCGCGGCTTCAAAATTGTGCAAGGCGAACAGCAGCGCGCCGCTTTCGTGACGATAGCCGAACACCCCGTCGGGTTCCAGCCTCAATCCTGACGCTTCCGCCAACGCGCGAATTTTAGTGCCGGTAAGCGCGCCACCATCCTTGCTGATGATGTTGATGCCGATCATCACGTCAACGTCGGCGCAAAACTGATCGAGCTTCACCGCGCGCGCGTGCATCACCTCGATATCGGGACAAGTGAGCGTCGCGCCCGTTTGCGTTGCAAAATTTTGCGCGAGATCGCGGAATGCCGATAAATTCACCGCGCTCGCGCAGCCCGCACGATCCACCATCTGCATCGAGGCTTGCAGGTGCAGATAAGCGGGGCGGTTGCCGCCCGCATCCGGCGTGATTTCTTCCCATGCGGCGTGCTGCTGTTGTTGCCCATACCAGCGCACCGTTTTGCCAAAATCAAACTTATGTGACAAGAGCGGCGACAACAGCGGCGCGAGCGTTGATGCCGCCAGCGGCGTACCGGGGTGCAGGCTCAGCACGAAATCAGCTTCGTTATGCGTGGCAGCGTGCGCCGCAGCGTAGGTTGCGTCATCGGTCGCATCGCCATCCGCGACAGATTCCGCGTTTGAGCGGTCATTTTCGCCAGCGTATCCGACCGCGTTGAAATGATCCAAAGCCGTCTCTGCCTGATGATCTGGATCGCTCATCGGCGCGCTCGCAGGCGCGTCCAAGCGCGGCTCGATGCGGTGCGCGGCGGTTATTTCTGTGCCACGCAACAACACATCCTCCGCCCCGCGATGCGCTTGGCCGAACGCCTGCTCGGCGCGCTGCCGATAACGCCGCGCTTGCAGCCAGTTAAAGGCGATCACGCCGCACACCACGATGCTGCCGACAGCGATCAAGCCGATTTGTAAATCACTCATCCTTCATCCCCTACCCCTCGCCGCCGACCTCGTGGGTGCGAATTTATTCGCACATTGGCGATCAACTTTGACGGAGAAGTGCGAATAAATTCGCACCCACAAAAACCCCGCGCTCACCAGCCATTCCTTCACCCTTCACCCTTCCGCCCGCCCCTACATCCGCCCTCTGTCTTCTGTCCTCTGTCCTCTGTCCTCTGACATGCGCACCGCTTCTTCGATATCCACCGCCACCACCCGCGACACGCCTTGTTCCTGCATAGTTACGCCGATCAATTGTTGCGCCATTTCCATGGTGATTTTGTTGTGGCTGATGTATAAAATTTGGGTGTGCTCGGCCATTTTTTTCACCAGCTCGCAAAACCGCTCGGTGTTGGTGTCGTCCAGCGGCGCATCGACTTCGTCGAGCATACAGAACGGCGCGGGGGTCAGCTTGAACAGAGAGAATACCAGCGACAGCGCGGTAAGGGCCTTCTCGCCGCCGGACAGCAAATGGATCGAGGTGGTTTTCTTGCCCGGCGGCTGAGCGATAATCTGTACGCCGGCATCGAGAATTTCTTCGCCGGAGAGCACCAGCTTGGCGTGTCCGCCGCCAAACATGGCGGGGAACATTTCACCCAGATGCTCGTTGACTCTATCGAAGGTTTCCATCAAACGTTCGCGCGTTTCACGGTCGATGCGGCGGATCGCGGCTTCGAGCGTTTCCACCGCCTCCTTCAAATCCTGCGATTGCTTGTCGAGATAATTTTTGCGCTCGCTGGCGGTTTGCAACTCTTCCAGCGCTGCGAGGTTGACCGCGCCCAGCGCCTCGATCTCGGCGTTGCAACGGTTGATCTCGCCCTGCAACGCGGCTGGCCGCTGCTTGCCCAACTGCGGCAACAGGGCTTCGATGTCCGCCTGCGCTTGCAGCAATTGCTCGGCGAATTGTTCTTCGGTAAACCGCGCTTCGTTCTCTCTGAGCCGCGCCTGGTGGATGCTCTCGCGCAGCGGGTCGAGTTTTTGTTCGGCGGTGATGCGCTCTGCCTCGATGCCGCGCAGATCAAAGGCGGCGGCCTCGAGCGCGTTGCGCGCCGCAGCCAACGCCTGCTCGCGCGCGCCGCGCTGCGCCAACCATTCCTGCAATTGACGTTTGCGTTCAGCCTCGTCGAAGCCGACCACTTCAGCCTGCAATGCTTGAAGTTGCGCCTGCAGTTCGCCGATGCTCTCGTCGAGATGCCCGATGGCGAGTTCCACCTCGGCGATTTTGCCCGCACAGGTTTTTTCATAAAACGCCGCTTCCTGAACTTGCCTCGCTGCGGCTTGCGCCTGCTCGCGCTGCTGGTGCAACGCCTGTTCCGCGCTGCCGCTCGCGTGCCGCGCGGCCTCGACCGACGCGCGCAAGCCCGCGATTTGGCTTTGCTGCTCTGCCAGCTTTTGCTCCGTCACCGTTTTTTGCTCGCTTTCCAGCAGCATCTGCTGCCCGATCTCCACCAGTTCGGTCTCGATCTGCCCGCGCCGCTGATTGCTGCGCTCTATCGTCTGCGTCAGCTTCAACACCCGCATCGCCAAGTCGTGCTGCGCTTGTTGCAGCTCGTTGCCTTGCTGGCGCGATTGTGACATCGCCGCTTCCAGTTCGCGGCAGACTTCGTCTGCCGCGTTCAGCGCGGCTTTTTCATGCTGCAAGCGCGCTTTCAAGCCATTTACATCGGCGAGTATTTCGGCGATCTCGCGCGAACGCGCCAACACCCCGTGCAATTCGGAATCGGGCGCGTAGTACGTCAAACTATGGCGTGAAAAAATATCACCCTTGCGCGTTACGAGGATTTCCCCCGACAGCAGTTTACCGCGTTCGAGCAAGCCTTCAGCAATATCCTCGACCACAAAAACGCCATCCAGCCACTCTTCCAGCACCGGCTTTACGCTGGCATCGCGGCACGTCAGATACCACAACAACGGCATCTTGCCATCCTTGCTGCGCAGCGTGTCTTCGCCCCCGAATTGTAGGTCGGGCTTTATGGGCGAAGCCCGGTATCCTGCGGACAGCCCGACTTCACCCTCGGCATCCTGTCGGGCTGAAGCCCGACCTACGTCACCCACTTGCGCCGCCTCAAACAAAGACCATTTGCCCGGCGGCGGCGTGTTGTTCCAGTTCTTCGCGGCATCCAGCGTATCGAATTGTGTGCTGTTCAAGCGCTCGCGCAGGACCGCTTCGAGCGCGTCTTCCCAGCCCTTTTCGATTTCCAATCCCTGCCATAAGCGCGGGTGATCCTGCAGAAGCTGCCGGTTGAGCCAGGCGGTCAATTGCTCGCTGCCGCCGCTGCCAACTAAGCGCTGCTGCAACCGCTGCAACGCATTCAGCCGCGCATCGAGCTGCGTCGCGGTTTGTTCGGAGGCGCGAAGCTGCCTTGCCGCTTCGCTGCGCGCGGCCTCCGCGAGCGGCAGCTTGGCTTGCATTTCCGCCAGCGCGTCCTGCTTTTGCTTGAGCGCGACTGCGGCGGCTTCGCTGTCGCGCTGCAAACCCGACAACGCCTCCACATCCGCTTGCGGCAAATGGGCGATCTCTTCGCCCAGCCGTTGACGGCGCAAATCGAACTGCTGCAAGGCTTTTTCGGCGTGCGCGCGATGCGTCTCCTCCAACTGCAAACTCTGCTGCGCCAACAGCAGGCCGCGCTCGGCCTCGTTGAATTGGTCGCGCCGCGCGCGGTAGTCGGTTTCGGCCAGCGGCAGTTTTGCATTTTCAACGACGGCCTTTTCCTGATGCGCTTGATGCGCGGCCAACGCGCGCTCCCGCTCGCTGCGCCAACGCTGCAAATTATCGTTCTGGCTGACGAGTTGGGATTGCTGGCTGGTAATTTGATATTGCGCGGCGGTCATTTGCCGGGTGACGCGATCACGGTTATCACGCAGATGCGCGATTTCCTGCTCGATGCGCGCCACCTCGGCATTGGCGGCATAAAGATCGCCTTGTGCGGCGTGCAAGGCATCGCTCTGCGCAAAATGTTCGCCGCGTTTTGCTTCGAGGCGTTTTTCGGCATCGCGCAAACACGCGGTCTCGGCTTCCAACTCGATTTCCAATCGCGCGATGTCTTTTTCGGCACGACCGCGCTGCGCCACCGCGTCTTGCTTGCGCGCCAGCCACAACAAATTTTGCGCGGTGTGCATTTCTCCCTGCAACGCTTTGTAATGGCTGGCGACTTTGGCTTGTTCGTCCAGATGCAGCAACTGCTTTTCGAGCTCCTGGCGCACGTCATCGACGCGCAGCAAATTCTCGCGGGTATCGCTCAAGCGCGCTTCGGTCTCGCGGCGACGCTCGCGGTATTTGGACACCCCCGCCGCTTCTTCCAGGAACAGGCGCAACTCTTCCGGCTTGGCTTCGATGATGCGCGAAATCATGCCTTGCTCGATAATCGCGTAACCGCGCCCGCCCAGCCCCGTGCCCAAAAACAAATCGGCGATGTCGCGGCGGCGCACGTGCAGGTTGTTGATGTAATAAGTCGAATCGCCGTCGCGCTGCAACACCCGCTTGATGGCGATTTCGGCGTAGCTCGACCACTGCCCGGCGGCTTTGCCCAAGCTGTTATCGAACACCAGTTCGACGCTGGCGCGACCCACCGGCTTGCGGTTGGCAGAGCCGCTGAAAATCACGTCCTGCATGGATTCGCCGCGCAGCGACGAGGCTTTAGATTCGCCCAACACCCAGCGCACCGCGTCGATCACATTGGATTTGCCGCAACCGTTGGGGCCGACGATGCCGACCAGATCACCCGGAATCGGGATGTCGGTAGGATCAACAAAGGATTTGAAACCGGCGAGCTTGATACGAGAGAGGCGCAATTTATTTAACCTATTGATGTTTATTTAATTCGCGACAGCGAATTAAATCCGTTCTCACCCTCTCCCTTGAGGGAGAGGGCCGGGGAGAGGGTGGGAGCGTTCCCGCGCTGTTTGTCGTAATTTATGTGAATCTCAATAGTCTATAATTTGTGTGTGAACTGTTGCTGGTAAAACAGCGGTGGCATTTTAACCCATTTAACCGAGATACCTATATGTCCAAGAATCCAAAAAAAGCATTGAAAAAAACCTCAAAAGCTGAAACAAAAACCAGTCTTGAAACCTTCCCCAACCCCACCCCCCAGCGCGACTACCATGTCCACATGGAAATTCCAGAATTCACCTGCCTGTGCCCCAAAACCGGCCAGCCCGATTTTGCCACGCTGGTACTGGATTATTTCCCCGACAAAAAATGCATCGAACTCAAAAGCCTCAAGCTCTACATGGTCGCCTACCGCAACCAGGGCGCGTTCCACGAAGCCGTCACCAACAAAATACTCGATGATTTGGTCGCCGCCACCCACCCCAAATTCATGCGCCTAACCGCCCAATTTTACGTGCGCGGCGGCATCTTTACCAACGTGGTGGCGGAACACCGCAAGGCCGGATGGAAGCCGCTGCCGGCGGTGGAATTGGCGGGGTTTGAAGCGCAGTCAAACGTGCGCGGGTGAACGCCGCAGGGTTGGCACATTTTTGTTCCCACCCAATGCATTTGCATTCACCGAAACTTTCGCATAAAATGTGTACACAGCGGTACACATCATAATCCCGCACCATACTGGGAGGCAAGTCATCATGGAAGCAACCAAGGTCGCCATCCGCGAGTTTCGCGCTGACATCGCCGATTACATCGCGTCCGGTATTCCCATCGCCATCACCCGCCACGGCCAGACCGTGGGTTATTTCATCCCCGCACAGAATCAGACGAACGCCGACATCGCGGCATTGAAGCAAGCCAGTAAAACGCTCGATCAAATGCTGGCCGCGCAAGGCATCGATGTAGAAGAAATGCTGGCTGATTTCAAAGCCGCCCGCAAAAAATCTAAAACTAAAATCGCATGAGCAGCAAAGCGATAGTGCTTGATGCCGATGATTGGCCGGTGCTCGCCTGTGCCATGGCGATTGGTTGCCCCGTCTGGACTGAGGATGCGGATTTTTTTGGCACGGGTGTGGCGATTTGGACGACCGACCGTATTACGCTGCACTTCATAGCGTAATCACCGCCCGACAGCGTTCACGCCCGGTTCATCCGCGCCGAAAACACGCTCGCCGAAACGATCATCGCGCCGCCTACCCATTCGTTGACGCTCATCGCTTCGTCCGCGAGAAAATAGGCGGCGATGGCGGCGACGACAAGCTCGAACAACAGAATCACGATAGCTTGGTTGGCGGGAGTGTAAGTCAGGCCGAATTGCACGGTGACGCTGAGTATGAAAATGGTGATGCCCAACACCAGCAGCACCAGCCACAGGTGGCCGGAAATTTCCGACCAGGCGAGGTTGCTTGGGACGGGCGACAGGCTCGTTTCGACCAGGCTATACGTCATCCCGATCAGCGTTACGCCCACCCACACGGCGACCGCTTTCGCGCTGACCGAGTGGTGCTGGTCTTTGCGGACCAGCACGTTGGATAGGGCGAACATAAAACCGCCGAGCACGCCCATCCAATCCGCGAACGAAGCTGGCACGGGCAGCGCGCCGCCGCGCCACAGCATGGTGATTGCGCCGGCCAGCGATAAGGCGATGACGAGATAGCCGTGCAGGCTCAGCTCTTCATCGAGCAGCCAGCGCGCAAATAAGATCGTCCACAGCGGCGCGAGATAAAACAGCAGCAACACGCGCATCACCTCGCCGTAAACCACACCCAGCACGTAAGCCATGTTGGTCACACCCGCCGCAATAGCAATGCCGATCAACAGATAGGGCTTGCCTACGCCTAAATTGGTGCGCGTCAGATTTTTTCGCAGGAACAACAAACCCAGCAACAGCGCGATGAAATAGGTGATCCAAGTCGATGTCGCCGGGCTGATTCTCGCGTGTTCGAGCAGCCGGTAGGGATGCCAGATCACCCCCCAGAGCGCCGCGCCAAAAAGCAAGGCGGCGATGGGCAGGAATTTGTTTTTGTAAAGTTCTGCCAGGGACATTTATAATCGCCTTTTATTTTGGATCGTGTGATGAACCCACGCTTGAAAAATTTACAACCCTACCCTTTCGAAAAGTTGAAGCAACTTTTTGCGGGCATAACGCCTGACCCGGCATACGCGCCGATCGCGCTGCATATCGGCGAACCAAAACACGCCACGCCCGAATTCATCCGCAAAGCCTTGTGCGACAGCCTCGGCGGGCTGGCGCATTATCCCACAACGCTCGGTGGGCGCAGTTTGCGGGATAGCATCGCGGCGTGGCTGATGCGGCGTTACGCCCTGCCCGCGGTTGACCCCGACACCGAAATCATCCCGGTGAACGGCAGCCGTGAAGCCTTGTTTTCGTTCGCACAAGCGGTGATAGAAGCCACAAACACCCGCTCTCGCCCGCAACCCGCCGTCATCTGCCCGAACCCGTTTTACCAGATATACGAAGGCGCGGCTTTTTTGGCGGGTGCGGAACCGCATTTTCTCAACACTGTCGAGGAAAATAATTTCGCGCTAAATTTTACCGAGCTGCCAACGTCAGTATGGGAACGCACCCAATTGATTTATGTGTGTTCGCCCGGCAACCCGACCGGCGCGGTGATGTCGCTGGACGATTGGCGGCGTTTGTTCGCGTTGTCGGATCGATATGGCTTTGTCATCGCGGCGGACGAATGCTATTCGGAGCTTTACTTCGACGAGAGCAAACCGCCGTTGGGCGCGCTGCAAGCCTCGCATTTGCTGGGTCGTGGCGGTTTCACGCGCCTGGTGGTATTCGGCAGTTTGTCGAAACGCTCCAACGTGCCGGGGATGCGCTCCGGCTTCGTGGCGGGAGATGCCACGCTGCTCGAAAAATTTCTGCTGTACCGCACCTATCACGGCGGCGCGATGAACCCGGCGGTGCAAGCGGCGAGCGAAATCGCTTGGCGAGACGAGGCACATGTGGTCGAAAACCGCCGTTTGTACGCGGAAAAATTTGCGGCGATGACAAAATTGCTGTCAGAAAAAATGCCGGCCAACATGCCCGAAGCGGCGTTTTATTTGTGGCTGAAAACACCGGTCGCAGATACAGAATTCGCGCTGCGGCTGTATCGTGATTATAATGTCACGGTATTGCCGGGGAGCTATCTGGCACGGGAGGCGCACGGTATCAACCCGGGTGCAAATTTCGTGCGTGTCGCGCTGGTCGCGCCGCTGGCGGAATGTGTCGAAGCGGCGGGGCGAATTTGCGCCTTGCTGGACAACCTTAACCACGAATAATAAAAAACGAATGGTGAAACGTGGCAAGTGAACAAAATCATACGCATCACCTCATCATTCACTTTTCACCATTCACATTTCACGATTTTAATTACCAAGGAAAACCATGCAACAACTGCAAGCCACTATCGAAGCCGCTTTCGAACACCGCGCCGACATCACGCCGCGCAATGTCGAGGCCAAGCTCAAGGAATCCATCGGCCAAACCATCTCCCTGCTCGACACTGGCAAGCTGCGCGTCGCCGAAAAGATTGGCGGCGAGTGGGTGACGCACCAGTGGCTGAAAAAGGCGGTGCTGCTGTCGTTCCGCATCGAGGACAACCAGTTCATCGACGGCGCGGAAACCAATTACTTCGACAAAGTGCCGTCGAAATTCGCGGGCTACCATTCCAAAGATTTCCGCGACGGCGGTTTCCGCGTGGTGCCGCCTGCGGCCGTGCGCCGCGGCTCGTTCATCGCCAGCAACGTGGTGTTGATGCCTTCGTATGTGAACATCGGCGCGTATGTCGACGAAGGCACCATGGTCGATACTTGGGCGACGGTCGGCTCGTGCGCGCAGATCGGCAAAAACGTACATTTGTCCGGCGGAGTCGGCATCGGCGGGGTGTTGGAGCCGGTGCAGGCCAACCCCACCATCATCGAGGACAACTGCTTTGTCGGCGCGCGCTCGGAAGTGGTCGAAGGCGTGATCGTCGGCGAAAATTCGGTGATCTCGATGGGCGTTTATATCGGCCAAAGCACCAAAATTTATAACCGCGAAACCGGCGAAATCAGCTACGGTCGCATCCCGCCAGGCTCGGTGGTGGTGTCCGGCAACCTGCCGTCGGCGGACGGAAAATACAGCCTGTATTGCGCGGTGATCGTCAAACAAGTCGATGCCAAGACACGGGCGAAGACAGGAATTAACGAGTTGCTGCGGGGGATATAGCTTAAATGCGTGATCGGTGATTGGTGATTGGTGATTGGGGCGGGATAAGTTGAGCCGATGATTTTATTCACCTTTCACTGATCACCGATCACCTTTCACTGATCACCGATCACGCCTTACCGCCTTTATTCACGCTTCACAAGGAAAACCGCCATGTTCCTCATGCCCCTGTTCAAGTTGATGGCCGACAAGGATGCCTCCGATTTATTTTTTTCGGTGGGCGCGCCGATCAATATCAAAATCAGCGGCAACGTGATGCCGGTGAACCAGCAGCCACTGGACGCGGAAACCACCAAACGCATCATTTACGAAATCATGACCCCGGCGCAGATCGCCGATTTCGAGACCAACCTGGAATCGAATTTTTCCTACCGCGTACCGGAAATCGCCAATTTCCGCGTCAACGTGTTCCGCCAAAAAGGCAACCTGGCGATGGTGATCCGCCACGTCAAAGCGGTTATTCCCGACATGGAAACACTGCGCTTGCCGCCGGTTTTCAAAGAATTGATTATGGAAAAGCGCGGCATGATTTTGGTGGTGGGCGCGACCGGTTCGGGCAAATCCACCACGCTCGCGTCGATGCTGCAATACCGCAACACCACCAAGACCGGCCACATCCTCACCATCGAAGACCCGGTCGAATTCATTTTCAAGCACGAGAAGTGCATCGTCAACCAGCGCGAAGTCGGCATGGATACGCTCTCGTATTCCAACGCGCTGATCAACGCCATGCGCGAGGCCCCCGACGTAATGATGATCGGCGAAATCCGCGACCGCGACACGCTCAAACACGCGCTGATTTTCGCGCAAACCGGCCACCTGTGCCTGGCGACGCTGCACGCCAACAACAGCTACCACGGCTTGAACCGCATCATCAATTTTTTTCCGCACGACGCGCGCCCCGCGCTGCTTGCGGATTTGGCGATCAGCTTGCGTTGCGTGATTTCGCAACGGCTGGTGCGCGGCATCAACGGCAAGCACGTTCCCGCCGTCGAGGTCATGCTCAACACCAAACACATCGCCGAACTGATCCAGGAAGGCGAAATCAACGCCATCAAGGACGCGATGGAACAAAGCTTGTCGCCCGGCTCGCAGACTTTTGAGCAGGCGCTTTACAAACTCATCAAAGACGGCCTCATCACCCGCGAAGAAGCCATGGTTAACGCCGATTCGCCCACCAACCTGGCGACGCTGCTCGACTATGCCGAAGTCAAACACCAAACCGCCGAAGACCTCGCCGCCAACAGCAACGCCACCACCAAGGCTGACGGTACTTCCAGCTTCGATGGGTTTACGCTCAAAACCGACCTATAAGCTTTGGAGCGATGATCCGACGCGAATGATACGAATGTTCCCGAATAAAAAAACATCACGCTGCGAGTCGGGTTTTGTAGGTCGGGCTATGCCCGACAACTCGCACCGTTGGCGGGCATAGCCCGCCCTACAAAATCGCGTCGAATGTCGCCTATATTCCTGACTGATGAGTAATCGGCGTAATCTGCGTAATCTGCGGATGGCTTTGTGCTTTTTGGTTTCATTCGTGTTTTCCGGAGGATTCCACAGGATACCGGGCTGTGCCCATAACCGGGCTGCGCCCATAATTCGTGCCATTCGTGGCTAATCTTTTCTTAGAAATTTATGACCAACCCCACCCTAGAACTCACCCAAGCCCTCATCCGCTGCCGCTCTCTGACCCCCGTCGATGGCGGTTGCCAGGACATGATGATCGCGCGCCTTGAAAAAATCGGCTTCCGCTTTGAAAAAATTCACAGCAACGGCGTAGACAATTTATGGGCCAAACGTAACGGTGGCGGCAGCAACGTCCCGCTGATCTGCTTCGCCGGGCACACCGACGTGGTGCCGACCGGGCCGCTCGACCAATGGGAAAGCGACCCGTTCACACCGACCATCCGCGACGGAAAACTTTACGGACGCGGCGCGGCAGATATGAAAGCCTCGCTCGCCGCGTTTGTCACCGCGATAGAAAATTTTGTCGCGACGCATCCCGATCACACGGGCTCGATTGCATTATTGATCACCTCGGACGAAGAAGGCGTGGCGGTGGATGGCACGGTGAAAGTGGTGGAATTATTGCAGGCGCGCGGCGAAAAAATAGACTACTGCATCGTCGGCGAACCCACCAGCGACGCGCGTCTCGGCGACACGGTCAAGAATGGCCGACGCGGCTCCCTTTCCGCCGTGATTACGGTGAAAGGCGTACAAGGACACGTCGCTTACCCGCATCTCGCCAAAAATCCCATCCACCTCGCCGCGCCGGCGATCGCCGAGCTGTCGCAAACCGTGTGGGATAACGGCAACGAATATTTTCCGCCGACCACCTGGCAAATTTCCAATATTCACAGCGGCACCGGCGCGACCAACGTGATTCCCGGCGAAGTCGAAATCGTTTGCAATTTTCGTTTTGCCACCGCCAGCAGCGTCGAGTCTCTGAAAACACGCACCCAGGAAATATTGGAACGACACCATTTGAAACCCGATACGGGTTACAAAATCAAGTGGGAATATTCCGGCAAACCCTACCTCACCCCCGAAGGCAATCTGGTCGAAGCGATCCGCGAAGCCATCAAAAATGTCACGGGGGTGGACGCGGCTTTGTCCACCAGCGGTGGTACTTCCGACGGGCGCTTCATCGCCGACATCTGCCCGCAAGTGGTAGAACTCGGCCCGCGCAACGCCACCATCCACAAACTCAACGAATGCGTGGAAGTGGCCGACATCGAACCCCTCTCCGACATCTATCGGCGGACGCTGGAAAATTTGCTGGTTAAGTAAGATGGGTGATTCCCGCCGGAATTCATGATGGCGGTGTCACCTGTCATGTTCGGCTACAACCCGCAGGCAGTAAAGCAAAAAACATAATCACGCGGAGACGCGGAGTTCGCGGAGTTCGCGGAGAAGGCAAGTTTATCTTTGTGGTGTTCTCCGCGAACTCCGCGTCTCCGCGTGATAAGATTTTATTATTAGGTTCATCCGGGTTTTCTGTGGGCGCGGCTGTCTAGGCGGAATCCAGGCGGGGATTATGTCTCTATTTTGATTGCTCCACCCGATCGACCACCCCCCCCCGCTTCGCTCCGCCCCTCCTTAGCAGGAGGGGAGTAAGTTGTCATCTTCCTTGGTGCGTTGCGAAGAAAGGTTTGCTCCCCTCCTTTTTAAGGAGGGGAGGAGCGAAGCGGGGGGGTGGTAAGGTTTGTACCCCACAGGAAAGTCCGATCGACCTATTATTAAATAATCGTCATTATTTCTAGTCATGTTTAATCTTGCCCACACCCAACTCCACACCCTGCGCGACGTATTGCGTTTCGCCGTGAGCCGCTTCAACGAGGCCAAACTGACTTTCGGTCATGGTTCGGTAGAGGCGTTCGACGAAGCCGCTTACCTGATTTTGCACACTTTGCATTTGCCGCCAGACAAGCTGGAGCCTTTTCTGGACGCGCGTCTGACCGATGACGAGCTGGCGCAAGTGCTAACGGTTATCGCGCGGCGAGTAACAGAGCGCGTCCCTGCCTCCTACCTCACCCACGAAGCTTGGCTCGGCGATTACAAATTTTATGTGGATGAGCGCGTCATCGTGCCGCGCTCGTTTATTGCGGAATTGTTGCGCGAGCAGCTCGCGCCGTGGGTGGTCGATGCCAACAATATCCGCAGCGCGCTCGATCTGTGCACCGGCTCCGGCTGTCTGGCGATAGTGATGGCAGATGCTTTCCCCGATGCCGCGATCACCGCCAGCGATCTTTCCGGAGACGCGCTCGAAGTGGCGCGCAAGAATGTCGAAGACTACGCGCTGGGAGAGCGGATAAAAATCGTACAGTCGGACATGTTTGAAAAATTGGCAGGACAGCGTTTCGATCTCATCATCAGCAACCCGCCTTACGTCAACGCCGCGTCGATGCAAACCTTGCCGCAGGAATTTCGCCACGAGCCGCCAACCGCGCTGGGCAGCGGTGAAGACGGCTTAGATGCCACCCGCAAAATTTTACACCACGCCGCGCAGCATCTCACCGATGACGGCCTGCTAGTCGTCGAAATCGGCCACAACCGCGCCGCGCTCGAAGCCGCCTATCCGCGCACCCCTTTTACTTGGCTGGAAACCGCGAGCGGCGACGAGTTTGTGTTTTTGCTGCACCGCGAACAACTATAAATGTGGCGGCTTATGGGCGCGGCCCGGTTGTGGGCATAATCCACCCGACATTGCCATTGAGCAGATACCGAGCATGGGGTGTTCGATCAAATGGCGCAGCGAGGGGGAAACTTCGCGTGAATTTTTGGACACGGATGGACACGGATTTTCACGGATTGCCACGGATTATGGGCACAGCCCGGTATCCTGTGGAATCCTCTGGAAAAAAACAAAATCTTTTTCGCGGTTTTCGGTTTTATCTGTGTTTATCCGTGTTAATCCGTGTTAATCCGTGTTAATCCGTGGCGAAGGGTTTTGACTATTGGTTTTGATTTTTAGTTTTGTAGGTTTGCGCACCATGGTGCATGGAATGCACCCTACAAATGCAGCCACGCCAGCAGCGGCTGCCAATCTTCCAAATCCCGCTCCGCCTGGTACGGCGGCAAATCGAACAAGCTCATGCCCTGAAACGCCGCATTGGCATAAACCACGGTGTCGCGGATGTGGGTTAACACCGGCAAATCGTATTGCGCGAGAAATTGCTGCAAGGTGGCGGCGGCGCGGGTTCTGGGGTGGACGCGCATCCCCACCATGGCGATAAAATCATCATCGCGCATCTGGTGCTTGCGCACTCTTTTTTCTTCGAGCAAGTGTTCGATAAAATCGCGGGTGGCGGCCATATCGAACACCGACGGCTGCACCGGGATAATAATTTTTTGCGCCAGCTTGAGCGCGTGCGCCAGATTTTTGCCGTGCAGTCCGGCGGGGGAATCGATCACCAGCCAGCGTTCTTTTTTTTCTGGTTTTTTATCCGACTTGTTTTCCAACTTGTCCGCTACAGCATCCCGATCGGCATCCAGCCTGGCAATCGTCGGCAAGGTGACGGGGCGCAACGCCAGCCAGTTGAGCGAGGATTTCTGTCGATCCAAATCCCACAACGTCACCGCGTCGCCGCGCTGCGCCAAATGGCCGGCGATATTGGTGGCCAGCGTGGTTTTACCGCAGCCGCCTTTGGGGTTGGCTACTAGAATTGCGCGCATGATTGTCACCTAAAAATTAAGGATGGTTCTAATTCCATTTCTAAATCAATAGTGAAATAAATAACGCCGTTCGCCCTGAGCTTGTCGAAGGGCAATTGCACGGTGAAATGTGGTTCGACAAGCTCACCACGAACGGTTTATGGCTTGAGAATTAATTTATTATTGAAGTAGAAATGGAATAAGGCAAGGATGAAGGATGAAGGATGAAGGATGAAGGATGAAAAAAAACCAACTTCCTCGGTGTCTCACTTTTCACCTTTCACCGCTGCTGGGGGCAGCAAAGCTCACCGCCAGCCTACGAAATTCATCCTTCATCCTTTGATGTGCCCTCTTCATCCTTGGCATCTTCAACGGCGGGTAGCAGTTCCATCGTGCCCTTCTTGCCCTGCGCTTCGACCAAGCTGCCCAAATCTTCCAGCGGCGGTAGTTCTTCGAGAGAGCGCAAATTCAAATCGTTGAGGAAATGTGGGGTGGTGGCAAATAACGCCGGTCTGCCGGGCACGTCGCGGTGGCCGATGGTGTCGATCCAGCCGCGCGCTTCGAGCGTTTTGAGCACCTGTCCCGAAACCGCTACGCCGCGAATTTCTTCGATGTCGCCGCGCGTCACCGGCTGGCGATAAGCGATGATGGTGAGGGTTTCGAGCACGGCGCGCGAATAGCGCGGCGGTTTTTGCGGGCTCAGGCGATCCAAAAATTTCTGCATTTCCGGCTTGGCGCGAAAGCGCCAGCCCGTCGCCACATTAGTCAACTCGACCCCGCGATCCTCCCAATCAGCGCGCAGCTCTTCCAACAAACGGCGCAGCACTTCGGTGCCGAGTTCTTCGTCGAATAATTTTTTGAGTTCGGACATCGCCAGCGGCTCTTCGGCGGCGAGCAGCGCGGTTTCTAAAATTCGTTTGATCTCGCCCGGTTGGGTAAGCTCGACGGTCTGTGCAACTTCAGACAATGCTGAGTGCGGCTGTAGATCGGACATATATCGTTCCAAAGGATTGTTGTTGGGTGATTTCGGCCAGCGATTCGCGGGCTAATTCGAGCAGCGCCAAAAAAGTCACCACCACTTCCGGCACCCCGGCGGTCGCGTCGAATAATTCGGTGAATTCGACGAATTCGCGCCCGCGCAGAAAACGCAAAATGCGCGTCATGTGGGCGCGCACCGAAAGCTCCTCGCGACTGACGCGATGGTGGCGATTGACCCGCGCACGTGCCACCAGCGCTAACCAGGCGGCGCGCAAATCCTCGACGTTGACTTCGGGCAGGCGTTTTACGGCGGCCTGCTCTACCCACACCCGCACCAGCGCGAAATCACGTTCTGCCTGCGGCAGTTCGTTGAGTTTGAACGCCGCCAATTTCATTTGCTCGTATTCGAGCAAACGCCGCATCAGCTCGGCGCGAGGGTCGATGTCGGTTTCGGTTTTGGTGACCGGGCGCGGCAATAACATGCGCGATTTGATCTCGATCAACACCGCCGCCATCAGCAAATATTCCGCTGCCAGCTCCAGTTGATGGGTGCGCATCATTTCTACATACACCATGTATTGGCGCGTAAGCTCCGCCATGGGAATGTCGAGCACGTCGAGGTTGTGTTTGCGGATCAGGTACAACAACAAATCCAGCGGCCCCTGAAACGTGTCGAGGAACACCTCCAGCGCGTCCGGCGGAATATACAAATCACGCGGCAGCTCCGTCATCGGCGCGCCGTGAAAGCGCGCGATCGGCGCGGGGAGCGTGTTAGGGACGAGAGTGAGAGTGGCGGTCATGTTGGTGAAAAAAGATCAAAAAACCTTTCGCCACAGATAGACACGGATTAACACGGATAAAATCAAAAAACCGACGAGGGCAGGAAATGGAAATCTATCAGGAATACCCTTAACTGATTTGGTTTTATCCGTGTTAATCCGTGTTAATCCGTGGCTAACTTTTGTCATTGTAACTTGACCTCAAGAATAATTCAGCCCCATCGCCTCCCGCACTTCGCGCATGGTGAACGCGGCGAGTTTCTCGGCTTTTTCGCAGCCGTCGGCGATGATATTTCGCACCAGAGTGGGGTCCTCCTCGTACATTTTGGCGCGCTCGTGCATCGGTTTTTGTTCTGCCAGCACCGCGTCGATCACCGGCTGTTTGCATTCCAGGCAACCGATGCCCGCGCTTTTGCAGCCTTGTTGCGCCCAGCTTTTAATTTCATCATTCGAATAAATAAGATGAAACGGCCACACCGGGCATTTCGCTGGATCGCCTTTATCGGTTCGTTTGACGCGCGCCGGGTCGGTGGGCATACGGCGAATTTTTTGGGTGACGCTGGCGGGGTCTTCGCGCAGGCTGATGGTGTTGTTGTACGACTTGGACATTTTTAGCCCGTCGAGACCGGGCATTTTGGAAGCGTGGGTGAGCATCGCTTCCGGTTCGGACAAAATCATTTTGCCGCCGCCTTCGAGAAACCCGAACAGACGCTCGCGGTCGCCGATGCTGAGGTTCTGTTGCTCATCCAGCAACGACTTGGCCGAATCCAGCGCGCCGACATCGCCTTGCTCCTGATAACGGTTGAGCAACTCTCGATAAAGTCTGGATTTTTTCGCGCCGAGCTTTTTAATCGCGGCTTCGGCTTTTTCCTCAAAGCCTTTTTCGCGGCCATAAATATGGTTGAAACGGCGCGCGACCTCGCGCGTGAACTCGATATGCGGCACTTGATCCTCGCCCACCGGCACGCGGTTGGCGCGATAAATCAAGATGTCCGCGCTTTGCAGCAGCGGGTAGCCGAGGAACCCGTAGGTGCTCAAATCTTTTTCGCTGAGCTTTTCCTGCTGGTCTTTGTAGGTGGGGACGCGCTCCAGCCAGGACAGCGGGGTCATCATCGACAGCAGCAAATGCAGTTCGGCGTGGGCGGGAACGCGCGACTGGATAAACAGCGTGGCCTGCGCCGGGTCCACCCCCGCCGCCAGCCAGTCGACGACCATCTCCCAAACGCTTTGCTCGATGATTTCCGGCGTGTCGTAATGCGTGGTGAGCGCGTGCCAGTCGGCCACGAAAAACAGGCATTCGTACTCGTGCTGCAACGCCACCCAGTTTTTCAGCACACCGTGATAATGCCCCAAGTGCAAACTGCCGGTGGGACGCATCCCCGATAAAACGCGATCAGCAAACATATTCTTTTCCAGTTCAAATTGGTGATCGGTGATTGGTGATCGGTGATTGGTGATTGGTGGTTTTATTCACTATTCACCGATCACTATTCACGCCTTTGAAAAAAACCTACAACCCAAACACCCACGCAACACCGCGTATCGTCGCCAAAACAAACGGCCCGATGATCGCCCCCAACACGCCGCTAAACAGCATCACCAGCAACACGATCATGCCATAGGGTTCGAGTTGGGCAAAACGGTACGCCAGGCGGTGCGGCAGCAAACTCACGGCGATGCGCCCGCCGTCCAAGGGCGGCAACGGCAGCAAGTTTAACACCATCAACACCGCGTTGATTTCGATCCCGGCCTTGCCCATCAACGCCATCGGCATCGCAAACGCGCTGCCGGGCATGGTGTAGGCTAATTTGATGACCCCCGCCCAGCACAGCGCCATAAACAAGTTCGCGCCTGGGCCTGCGGCGGCGACCCACAGCATGTCGCGCTTGGGGCGGCGCAAGCGACCGAAATTCACCGGCACCGGCTTGGCCCAGCCGAACAAAAAGCCCGCGCCGCCGGTCAGTTTGCTCACCACGAATATGCTCACCGGCACGATGATGGTGCCCACCATGTCAATATGCCGTAGCGGGTTCAAGCTGACGCGGCCTTGCTGGTACGCTGTCAAATCGCCAAAATGTTTGGCGACATAGCCGTGCGCGGCCTCGTGCAAGGTGATCGCAAAAATCACCGGCAGCGCGTAAATCGAAATGCCGCGAAGGATGTCTGGGAGCGAGTCCATATCGTTGGGTGAAAAAGGTGATCGGTGATCAGTGATTGGTGAGAAGCGTAGGGGGAAGGTTTTAATCACCGATCACTGTTCACCGATCACGCCTTTAAGAATTTATTTAGGCTCCAAGCCAAACGGCGCAAGCGACCCCTTACCGGCGCGCACCAACTGCGGCGCATCGCCGCTCAAATCGATCACCGTGGTCATTTCCAGCCCGCAGGAACCACCGTCCAACACCAGTTCCACCTGATGTTCCAAGCGGTTGCGGATTTCTGCCGCGTCGTTGAGCGGCGCTTCGTCGCCCGGCAACATCAGCGTGGAACTTAACAGCGGCTCGTTTAATTCCGCCAGCAACGCCTGCACCACCGGATGATCTGGAACACGCAGGCCGATGGTGCTGCGCTTGGGGTGCTGCAAGCGGCGCGGCACTTCGCGGCTCGCTTCGAGAATAAACGTGTAGCTCCCCGGCGTAGTCGCTTTGAGCAGGCGGTATTGGCGGTTATCGACTTTGGCGTAATGCGAAATCTCCGCCAAATCGCGGCACACCAGGGTGAAATGATGACGCTCGTCCACCTGGCGGATGGCGCGGATGCGTTCCATCGCTGTTTTGTCGCCCAACTGGCAGCCCAGCGCGTAACACGAATCGGTCGGATAAACGACCACCCCGCCCGCGCGGATGATTCCCGCCGCTTGGCGGATCAGCCGCACTTGCGGGTTGTCTGGATGGATGGAGAAATATTGGGCCATTTTCTAAAAACAGTTTTGAATTTTGAATTTTGAGTTTCCGACTTTAATTCAAAATTAAAAACTCAAAATTAAAAATTACAACCAGTCATGCCAAACCGGCTTACAACTTTCCGGCAATTGCGGCAACCGCCCCAAATCAAAATAACTTTCTTCCGGCGCGTGAAAATCCGAGCCGCGCGAGGCCAGCAGGCCGTGGCTTTGAGCATACCGCGCGAATATTCCCACTTGTTCCGGCGTATGGCTGGAAGTCACGACTTCGATGCCCGCGCCACCCAGCCCGCGAAACTCGATCAACAACTCCTCCAACGCACCCTTGCCCAATTTATAACGCCCCGGATGCGCGATCACCGCCTGCCCGCCCGCAACACAAATCCATTGCACCGCGTCGCTCAAACTCGCCCACTCGTGCCGCGCATAGCCTGGTTTGCCCTTCACCAGAAATTTTTTGAAAACCGCTTTCAGGTCTTTGGCGTGCCCCTGTTCCACCAAAAAACGCGCAAAGTGCAAACGACCGATCAAATTCTGATTGCTGGCGTGACGATAAGCGCCCTCCAGCGCACCGCCGATGCCCGCTTTTGCCAGCGCGTCGGCGATCAGCCGCGCTCGTTTGGTGCGGCCTGCGCGGATTCCCGCCAAACCTTGCAGCAACAGCGGGTGCTGCGGGTCTATGCCCAAGCCGACAATATGCAGCGTCTGGCTGCGCCAACTCACCGAAATTTCCACACCGTCGATGAAGCGGATATTTTTCTGCCGCGCCGCCGCCCGCGCCTCGTCCAGGCCGCTGACATCGTCGTGATCGGTCAGCGCCAGCACCGTCACCTCGCGCTCCGCCGCGCGCGCCACCACCTCGGCGGGCGCGAGCATCCCGTCCGATATATTCGAGTGACAATGCAGGTCGATGTTGTCCATAAAAAGTCTTGTAAGAGGCGGGTAGGCAGTCAACATGAAATTGATGGAACCGTAGGTCGGGATTTATCCCGACATCGCCCATCTGTCGGGCTAAAGCCCGACCTACGAAGCGTATGTTTCATGTTGACTACCTGCTAGCCGCATCCGCCAACCCGCCCGTCTGGTCGCGCATAAATTCGGCATACGGATACACGACACCCGGCAAATAATGCGGCGGCAAATCGAACACCGCCCAGTAATAATCCTCCTGCCCCCGGCAAATCTGCGGCGGCAAGCAATACGACAGCCAATCGTCTCCGACCGCATTCAAGTACACGCCGCCCGTGGCAGAAAAAAACGGCACCAGGCGAAATTCCCGCAACGCGGCGAGCAGATCGGGCGGCGCGCCCTGATCCTGCGCGATCTCGAAATGCGAAATCAAGCTCGCCTCGGTTTCGATCACCATCAAGCTCGCCTTGCCCTGGACATCGAAAAAAAGAATGCCGGGCGGGTTGGGAAACAAATAGTATTCGACGAAACGATAACGGCGACAGAGCTGCTCCACCAGCACGGCCAAAGCGGGGTCTGCCAAAAAAGCGTAAGAGTGACGCGACAGCAAATCTTTCAGCGTGCCGGTCTGCCGGTTAAAAAAATCCTTTTGCAAATTGGTTATTTCGGCATCCAAACGCGCGAGGGCATCGGGGTCATTCTTTTTGATAAAGCAGTCGATCAATTTTCGGTTAAACGCATCGGTGGCGATTTTTTCGTCGGCCTGCCCGGTCAACAAGATTTTCTTGCAAGGCAAATCCTTTACCGCCTCGCAAAATTCCACCCCGTTCATTTGCGGCATCGCGTAATCGACCACCAGCACCGCCGCCATGTTAAAGCGTTGCCGGTTCATCACTTTGCGGTATATTCGCTCGATGTCGATCTGGGCGTTGCGCCGCCCGAAAGAATTGGTCAGCTCATCGTACCCGACTTCGACAGGCTCGGCCTGGCGGCTGACGAAATAGCGGTGCTCGCGGCGCAACCATTCGATGGCAGCACCCGTATCCTGAAAAGTTTTATACACCTGCCGGGGGTTCAACTGGAATGCCAGGCTATCCAAAAAACTCTGGCTGTCGTCTATCAGCAGGGTCACGGTCGGGTGATAATAAACGGAAAGTTGGTTGTCCATTTGTCCGCATCGGGCGCATCGTACGCACGCCCGTATTTGAAAAAAGAACGCCAATTTAACAGAGAATGGCACTGCCCGCATTCCGTTGTGCAGCCGGCAGCGATTCCGCACCCCGTGAAAAGACCCGCTTTGCTCTCGTAATATAATCTTTCTGGTATTCTGACACCATCAAGCGCGTCTCAGAAATCGCCCGTTTCCCCGAAAAAAATTAAATTACAAGCACCACCCCCTTGTATGCTTCGCTTTGTAGTAGAAGTTGTAGTGCTCGGAAGGGCTGCGCAGCCCGTCGCCCCTTTGGGACACCGATCCCGTGGGAGAGCATTTGGCGCGTAGTTCCGACCGTTTATCCGCAGCCCGAACAGTTGTTTGACGGCATTTTTTAATGACCTCGTATATGCAAGGATGGGACACGATGAACGCTTCCGAACTGATTTTTGTGGGTATAGACGTTTCTAAAGATACGCTGGAAATCGCTTTTGACGACAAGGGCAAGACGCGGCAGTTCGGCAACGACGAAACCGGCATTGCGGCGTTGTTGGCCGACATCAAAGCGGCGCAATCTGCCGCGGGCGACGTGGGCGCGGTGGTGCTCGAAGCCACCGGCGGGTTCGAGCGCGTGGCCGCGGTGGCGCTGTGCGGCGCGGGTTTGCCGGTGATGGTGGTCAACCCGCGCCAGGCGCGCGACTTCGCCAAGGCCATGGGGTATTTGTCCAAGACCGACGCGATAGACGCGCGGGTGTTGAGCCATTTTGCCCGCACCCTGTACGGGTCGGAGCGGCGCGCCGATCTGCTGATGCGCCTGCCGGACGCGCAGCAAGAGCAGTTACACGCCTGCATCGTGCGCCGCAGCCAGCTCATCGGGATGCGTGTCGCCGAAGAAAACCGCCTCGCTTTGTGCCATCCGACGCAGCGCAAAAGTATCGCGGCAGTATGCAAGGTGATCAACCGGCAAATCGCCGATATCGACCGGGATATCGACGCGCGGCTCAAGAAACATTTCGCCGCCAAGCTGGCCTTGCTCGCCGACTTCAAAGGTGTCGGGGTGGTCACCAAAGCGTGTTTGATGGCGGCGTTGCCCGAGCTGGGACAGTTGAGCCAGGAGCGTATCGCCAAGCTGGTCGGGGTCGCGCCGCTGAACTGCGATAGCGGCAAGCACAAAGGAAAACGCTTCACTTGGGGCGGCCGGGCGGAGGTGCGCTGCGCGTTATACATGGCGGTGATGAGTGCGGTGCGTTATAACCCGGTCATCAAGGCGTTCTACGACCGCCTGTTGAGCAAGGGTAAGCTTAAGAAAGTGGCGCTGGTGGCGTGTATGCATAAAATGCTGACGATTCTTAACGCCATTATGAAGTCCGGCAAACCTTGGGATGCGAATCATTTTTCGATCAAAATGGCTTGACTTGGAACACAGTTGCTCTCCCGCTTGCGGGAGAGGGTTGGGGATAAGCAGTGGCTTGCGGCGGTTTCATGCCGTTTAGCCAATGCTTAGAAGGAACACCAGAGGGTAAGCGGAGAATATAATTTTCAACAAAATTATGTTATAGCTGACACGCCCTCTCCCTAGCCCTCTCCCGCCAGCGGGAGAGGGGACTAACTGCTCCCTCTCCCGCTGGCGGGAGAGGGCTGGGGATAAGCAGTGACTTGCGGCGGTTTCATGCCGCTTAGTCAATGCTTAGTTAGTTCATCAGAGGGTGAGGGTAAGAGGATACATTATGTGTTGATTCCAAAAGAGCAGCTTTACCCCAAACCTGATAAACCGCCTTTACCGCACCGTCCCGAATTTTATATAAATTACCTTGCATACCCAATCAAAAGTTGATCCCTTAGTCAGTTTTCGCAACGTCGAAGGCGAGGCGGTCCGCGGCACCATCATCAAGCTCCAAAGAAAATCGCTGGTGATGGAGGTTTACAACCCCTATTCCATCGTCCAGGTCAGCGAAGTCCTCGACCAGCTCACGGTGCGCTTCGGCACCACCGTCGCCTATCTCGGCAAAGCCGTCGTCATCAGCATGGTCAACACCGGCCTCACCGCCATCGTCTCGGTGACGCTCATCGACGAATGGCGCGAACTCAACGAGGTGATCGTGGTGCCGGGGGCCGTCGGGGAGGAGGCGCAAGCCTTCGTGCGCGACTGGGAAAAACGTTTCCAGATACGGCGAGATTACCAGATCGTAGTCAATGAAACACGCGCCTACCTGTCCGACGTTTCGCGCTGGATCGAGCAAGTCGATTTGTCCGAAACCTTGCCCCGAACAAACGGGCAACTGCGGGAGGATATTTTTTGCGAGCTGGTCACTCCTTTATTACAGAAGTTAAAATTTTATCTCGACTTGCTGGAAAGCGAAATTTCTAGGGTAGATGAAGAACTCGCACCAGCACACCGTTCCTTCGCACAATCGGCACTGCACCCGCTGTTGCTCAGAGCACCCTTCGTGTTCCGCACCTTTACCAAGCCATTGGGCTACGCCGGCGACTACCAGATGGTCAACCAAATACTCGATGACCCGCGCCAGGGACCGAGCACTTATTTTCAGATGGTGAATACCGCTTTTCTGCAAACTGCCGTTGCAGTCGCTCACCGCAACCGCATCGACATCCTGATGGATTTCTTGACGCGCATCGCCGACACAGCCCGCAAAACGGGAAAAACCTTCCGCATCCTCAATGTCGGTTGCGGTCCCGCTACAGAAATACAACGTTTTTTGCAAAGCTATCCGCACCCCGAATGCCTGGCCTTCGAACTCGTCGATTTCAGCGAAGAAACCCTGACATGGACGCGCGAAAAACTTACGTCCATCATCAAACAAATCAAGAAACCGGTCACCATTCACTACATCCATGACTCGGTGCATAAACTCCTCAAACGCCGCCTTGACCCGGCTTCGGATGGCGCGCGCGAATTTGATGTGGTTTACTGCGCCGGGCTGTTCGATTACCTATCCGACAAAGTTTGCTCCCGACTGACGGAGCACTTTGCCGCCCGAACTAATCGCGGGGGCGCGCTTCTGATCACCAATGTTCATTCAAACAATCCAGTAAAGTACTGTATGGATCATTTGTTGGATTGGTATCTTATTTATCGCGATGAAGAGAAAATTGCCGCGCTACTTCCCTCACAATCAACGTCTCGAAATATCTTTACTGATACAACGGGTGTCAATGTGTTCGCAGAAACTATCATTGTCTGATTGGCCGGGAATACTAAATGGACAAGGATTTGCATACGGATTATGAAACGACGCTCAGAGAATTCCGTTTTGAGTTCAGCCGAGGTGGCGCATACACTTGCATCGCGCTGATTTTACTGGGTGTTGGTTTGGATTACGCCATGTATCCGCATATGCAGATGTTATTTGCATCTGTGCGAGTGGTCGTTTCTATCCTGATATACGGCATCATTCGCGCGATGGAAACAGAATGGGGCAAAGACAAAATTCAGTGGTTGACGTTCGTTTGGTTGCTTCTACCCCAGATCATGATTACATGGATGATCGGAACGACGGAAGGTGCAAGCTCCATATACTATGCGGGCTTAAATTTTGCCATGTATGCGTCCGGTATAGTTCTGACGTTTGGCCTCTGGCAAAACATCGTATTTGGTGTTCTGTCTATTGTTCTTTACGTTGTCGCATGTTCTTTCCACCCAAGTAGCTTTTATCTGCATGGTGCTTTTGTTGTCAACACTCTGTTCTTGGTAATGGCCGCCGTACTCAGCGCCGTTTATACCTACTTCAACGAACACGCCCGCTTCATGCTGTTTGGACTTAAAGCTGAGTTATCAAAAAAGAACATCCAATTGGAAGAAACCAACAAAAATCTCGCACAAATCAAAGGCCACATGCTGCAACAGGAAAAAATGGCCGCCATCGGCACGCTCGCGGCGGGGCTGCTGCACGAGGTCAACAACCCCGTCAATTACAGCTTGATGGCGATGGACATCGCGCTCGAAGACCCGCTCGCCCAGAGCAACGCGCCGCTCAAGGAATGCCTGGTCGATGCGCGGCAGGGGATGCAGCGCGTCCAGCATATCGTCTCCGACCTGAAAACCTTCGCCTACCGGAGCGGCGCGGCGACCGGCGATAACGATTTTCTGTTGGAGAGAGCGCTCGATTCCGCGCTGCGCCTGGTCGGGCACGAGACCAAAGGTATTTCGGTCACGCGCGATCTGCCCGCCGACACGCTGGTGCGCGGCGACGAGGCGGCGATCGTCGGGGTGTTGGTCAACCTGCTCGGCAACGCCGCGCTGGCGACGCGCGCGGCAAACCGCGCTGCGCCCGCCATCCACATCGCCGCAGCGTGGCAGGGCGAGCGGCTGCGCGTCACGGTGCAGGACAACGGCCCCGGCATCCCGCCCGAAAATCTGGCGCGGGTGTTCGAGCCGTTTTTTACCACGCGCGAAATCGGCCAGGGGCTGGGCTTGGGGCTTTTCATCAGCTACGGCGTAATCGAGCGGCACGGCGGCACACTCGCCGCCGAAAGCAAGGTCGGCGAGTGGACGAAAATGATTTTTGATTTGCCGAGGGCGGGGTGATGTTTTTTTCTGCGCTCTTCCCTACTCCGCTTTCCCTCTCCCCCGACCGGCTCCGCCCCCCTCGCTTCGCTCTCCCCGCAAGCGGGACGGCGCGCCCTCTCCCCTGCCCCTCTCCCGCTTGCGGGAGAGGGGTTCTGACAACTCCCCTCTCCCACTTGTGGGAGAGGGGCTGGGGGAGAGGGTGCGAATTCAAGGAGAAGCTTAATGCGCAAAGAGACCCTGCTAAAAAATGCCAAGTCCCTGCGCATCAACCAGACTGACGCAGAGCAGCGGTTGTGGTATCACCTGCGTGCGCATCGCTTCATGGATCTGAAGTTCAAGCGGCAAAAACCTATGGGTCGCTATGTTGTAGATTTTGTGTGCATGGAGCGGCGGCTGATAGTCGAGATCGACGGCGGACAGCATACCGAGCAGGTGGCATACGATCAACAGCGCGATGCGTGGTTGCGCGGCGAGGGTTATACGGTGTTGCGTTTCTGAAACAACGAGGTGATGGGAGAGTTGGAGGGAGTGTTGGAGCGGATACGTTGCGCGGTCGCACTCGACACTGACCCTCTCCCCTGACCCAGACCCAGACCCTCTCCCCCAACCGGCTCCGCCCCCCTCGCTTCGCTCTCCCCACAAGTGGGAGAGGGGAGTTTAGAACCCCTCGCCCGCTTGCGGGAGAGGGCTAGGGATAAGCAGTGACTTGCGGCGGCACTATGCCGCTTAGTCAATGCTTAGAAGGAACATCAGAGGGCAGTAACAGCGCAGTACAATACGAACAACCAACCCCTCTGTTAAATTTAGGATTTTTTTGCGATGAACGCAGCCACCCACTATCTTGCCAACAGCCCCGCCACCATCCTCTATGTGGACGACGAGGAAATGGCGCGCAAATATTTCGCCCGTTCTGTCGGCGCGGATTATGAGGTATTGACGGCGGCGGATGCCGATGCCGCGATTGCGCTGTTGCGGGACAGCGACCGGCAGGTCGACATCCTCGTCACCGATTACCGGATGCCGGGACGCGATGGCGGAAATTTGTTGCGCCAGATGACTCGCGAATTTCCCGACGTGGTCCGCATCCTGGTGACGGCGTACGCGGATCGAGAGGTGTTGCTGGATACGGTAAATTCCGGCGAGGTTTTCCGCATCCTCGAAAAGCCTTTGGATTTGGGCGAGGTCAGGCTCACCTTGGGGCTGGCGAGCAAGCTGTCGCAAGATCGTAGCGCGAGGCAACATCGCTTGATGGCCATGGATGAGACGCTCGCCTTTCTCGCGCACGAGCTGAATACGCCGCTGGCGGCGATCCACAATTTTGCGCTGGGGATAGGGCGGCGGGTCGCCGCTGGGATCATGTCGCCGCAACAACACGCGGAGACGGGAAAAGCCGCGCTGGCGGTGGAGGATAATGCGCGGTATTGCTTGTCGCTGCTGTCGGGTTTTGTCGAATCCGTGCAGGAAGCGGGGGCGTTGTTGCCCCATCACGGCGGCACCGCACGACAGATGATATTGCTTCTGATCGATACCTATCCGCTGACACCCGCGCAACGCGCCATGATCAGTGTCGACGTGCAGGAAGATTTTAAGATTGCCGCGCTGCCCGATTGCGTCGCGCTGGCGTTGTCCTCGCTGCTCGGCAACGCGCTGCGCGCCGTCCGGGACCGGCCCGCGCCGATGATTTGCTTCACCGTGTCAACGGCGGGCAACCCGAAAATCAGCATCGCCGACAGCGGCCCCGGCATACCCCCTCATGTTCTGGAACGCTTGTTGGCAGATCCCGTCACCGCCCACGCGGATACCGGCAGCAAAGGCTGGGGCTTGATCTTCTGCAAACGCATCATGCAATCCTTCGGCGGCGACATACGGGTGCATTCCGCGCCGGGCGAGCACACTGTTGTCACCCTGAACTTTCCGGCCACCAAAATTAAAAGGAGCGCGCCATGACCGCACATGACCCCACTGCCCCGCTGATCCTGTTCGTCGATGACGAAGCCACTGCGGTCAAATATTTTCAGCGGGCGATAGACTCGCTCGCGCCGGTGGTCGTCGCCGACACCGTCGCTGAAGGCCGTCGCATCCTCGACCAACACGCGCAAACGCTCCTGGTGCTGGTGTCCGACCAGCGTATGCCGGGGGGTTACGGCAACGAGCTGTTGCACTACGCGCGCACCCGCTACCCGCACATCGTCCGCATCCTCACGACCGCCTATTCCGAGCTGGAGCATACTGTCGAGGCCGTCAACCAGGGGCAAATCCACCGCTACATCCAAAAACCCTGGGAAATTTCCGCCTTGCGCTTGGAGTTGAAACAGGCGCTCGAACTGGCGACCTTGCGCAAAGAACACGCGCAACTGCTGCGCGAAAAATTGATGGTGCGACAAAACCAGACCATCTCGAACCGCATCGGCACGCTCTACACGCTTTGCGTCACCTTGGGCGAACCGGACCCGCTAGCGCCGATGGAATCATATCTGGCGGCTGCCGCGAGCATCAGCAACCCCCGTCCCGCTGAACCGGATTGGCTGCTGATGGATTATGCTGATCTGGTAAGCGCGGAAGCACGTCGCAGCGGCCAATTCGGCTCCGCCGTACGCGACAAGCTCGCTGGAATCAAGCGGCGCTACCCCAATTTTCAGGGCGCAGATGGCCTCGATCTACTGGCAGAAGTGCTGGCCGAAAAGGTGCAAATTTCCGGCGATGAGGCGATGTTTCCCGATGCGAAATTTTTTGCGGAGTTTCTGGAAACTCCCTCAGACGCGCCCATCTCCGCGCAACACGTATCTTGGCTGGCATTCCTGATCTGGCTACACGGCACGGGCAACACATTGCAACTGACCAAACAAGACGACGGTATGCGCGGACGGCTGATACCCTGCGCCGAGACTATCTCGCAAGTGCGCATGGCTGACTGGATCGAGCGATTCTGCGACATGCCAGCGGACAACGGCGCTGCACCCGCTTAATTACAATATCGAAAAAAACAAAAAAGCCGCCGAAACGCTTCGGCGGCTTTTTTGTTGGTGCTGGCGTCCCCAAGGGGATTCGAACCCCTGTACTCACCGTGAAAGGGTGATGTCCTAGGCCTCTAGACGATGGGGACTTATAGGATGCCTGTTGCT
>Ga0209824_10000201_pt1 | contig 42076 bp, 41 predicted proteins | sample VDWuncwatermetaG_FD_184124 | JGI IMG/M metagenome (GOLD analysis project Ga0209824, IMG submission 184124) | Wastewater microbial communities from Netherlands to study Microbial Dark Matter (Phase II) - VDW unchlorinated drinking water (SPAdes)... ...
GCGCACGATCAAGACGCTCTCTTCCTTCCGGCCCCTGACAGTATCCGTCGGTCTGATATTTCCATGGGGGTTCCTCCGGGAGGGCAACCAATGCCCAAGAAAACCATGGTAGTGCCTGGACATGCGGCGGAGACGGTGACGGAATTGTTCTGGGGGCGCCTTCGCGATCGGAAAGGCCTTCTCGTATTGCCTCCCGGCGATGCGGTCAGAGTCTCTTCAGCCGACGAAGAGCTGGTCACAATGGGGATGGAAAAGGCTGCTGCTGCAGTTGCGAAGCGACTGAAAGCGGATGCAGCATTAATCGGCCTCGTATCGGTGTACCAAGAGCGGGTAGGCAGTCGACTGGGTGCCGACCCGTCGGCGACGGTCGGCTTTGAGGCCAAGATCGTGGCGGCTGATGGGCAAGTGCTCTGGGTCGGTGGCTATTATGAGCGGCAGCGACCCATGACCGAAGATCTTATGGGGTTTTTGCAGCGATGGGCTTTCGTGACGGCGGCGGAGCTGGCAGAATATGGGGTTGCTGAGGTCTTGAGAGACTTTCCGTTCGGTGTAGGGGAGGGCAAGTAGAGTGTTGGTTATTCCTGCCATTGATTTGAAGGATGGGCGTTGTGTGCGGTTACGTCAAGGCGATATGGCGGCTGAAACGGTCTATTCTGATGATGTCACGGAGGTTGCCAGCAGGTGGCAACAACAGGGGGCCTGTCTGATTCACGTCGTGGATTTAAACGGTGCGGTCGACGGCGAGCCCAAGAATCTGCCCCAGATTGAGTCCGTCATGAAAGCAGTTCGCGTCAAAGTTCAGGTCGGCGGCGGCATCAGGACTATTGAGACGGTCCGCCGGTATCTCAATGCGGGGGTGTCACGCGTTGTGCTCGGCACGGCAGCGCTCACGAACCGGGCGCTGCTTGATCAGGCCTGCCAGGAGTTTCCGCAGCGGATCGTCCTTGGGCTTGATGCACGTGACGGTCGAATCGCTGTGAAAGGCTGGACAACGGTATCCGATGTGAAAGCGATCGATTTGTTGAAGGAACTGTCAGGCGGTGCGATTGCCGCCGTGATCTATACGGATATCGCGCGTGATGGCATGCTGAACGGGCCGAATATTCCTGCATTGAAAGAAGTCGTCGAATACTCTTCGTTTCCGGTGATTGCCTCGGGAGGGATCACTCGTCTGGAAGATCTGCAAGCCGTACGATCACTTGGTCGAAAAATCGAGGGGGCGATCGTGGGGAAAGCCCTTTACGATGGGAAGCTTGATCTGAAGGCCGCAGTGGCGGCTCTTGGTAAGGAGTGAAGGGTTAGGAGCCGAACAAGGCGCTCCCTCACGTCAGTACGACTATGTTGACCAAACGCATCATTCCCTGTCTGGACGTCAAAGAGGGTCGCGTGGTCAAGGGCGTCAGCTTTGTGAATCTCCGCGATGCCGGAGACCCGGTTGAAGCAGCGGTCGGGTATGATCACGAAGGAGCGGACGAGCTCTGCTTTCTTGACATCACCGCCTCGCATGAAAACCGAAAGACGATCATTGATGTCGTGGAGCGGACGGCTGCCCGGGTATTTATGCCGGTGACGGTCGGTGGGGGCGTGGGTACGCTCGACGACATTCGGGCCTTGTTGAATGCCGGGGCGGACAAGGTGAGCATCAACACCGCGGCAGTTCGACGGCCTGAGTTTGTGCAAGAGGCTGCTCAGCGGTTTGGGACGCAATGCATCGTTGTGGCCATTGATGCCAAACGCGTAGCCGATGGTCGCTGGGAGGTGTTCACGCACGGCGGGCGCCAGGCGACAGGACTTGATGTGGTGGAGTGGGCTACGCGGATGGGACAGTATGGTGCCGGAGAGCTCTTATTGACCAGCATGGATCAGGATGGTCGGCAAACTGGGTATGATCTGGATCTGACGGCGGCAGTGTCTGGGGCTGTATCGATTCCCGTGATCGCTTCGGGCGGAGTTGGCACCCTTGACCACCTCTACCAGGGCTTTGTGACGGGGAAGGCGGACGCGGTCTTGGCCGCGTCGATCTTTCATTTTCGAACCTATACGATTTCTCAAGCGAAAGCATACTTACAGGAACGTGGCGTCCCTGTTCGATCAGATAGTCTTTCTCGAGTGGCATGACACGATGAGTCAAGGGTCGACAGATCAGTTGAAATTTGATGGGCAAGGCCTGCTTCCGGCCGTTATTCAGGATTGGCTTGATGGGACGGTGTTGATGCTCGGGTACATGAACGAAGAGGCCATCGCGAAGACGGTCGCCACGAGGAGAGTGCATTTTTGGAGTCGGTCTCGAAACAAGCTCTGGGAAAAAGGCGAAACCTCCGGTCATACGCTGCACGTGAAGGAACTCTTTGTTGATTGTGATCGAGATACTATTCTGGTGAAGGCGCAACCAGTCGGACCGACGTGTCATACAGGCGAGCGGGCGTGTTTTTTTTCTAGAGTCGATGATCAGGGCGAGGTCGTTCGTTCCAACCCACAGGATGCACATGGCGGAATTCTTACAGGTGTCCTTAGGACGATTCAGGAGCGTCGCGCCAATCCCCAGGCTGGTTCCTATACCTCGAAGTTGTTTGAGGGGGGGCATGACAAGATTCTGAAGAAGGTGGCGGAGGAGGCTGGAGAAGTCTTGTTGGCATCCAAAGGTGGCAAGAAAGAGGAGATTGTGTACGAAGTAGCGGATCTGCTCTTTCATACCCTCATGGTGCTGGGATATCACGAGATCAGTCTTCAGGAGATTTTTCAGGAATTGGGAACGCGGTTCGGTAAGTCTGGCCTGCGAGATACGTGAAAGGTGCGCCATGAGTGAGTGTCTCTTTTGCAAGATTGTGGAAAAGAAGATTCCAGTGAAGCTGGTCCAAGAGGACGAGCACACGGTAGCGTTTGATGATATCAATCCCCAGGCGCCCGTCCATACGTTGGTGATACCCAAGCGGCATGTTTCGGCCGTTCAAGATGTAGGGATGGAGGATGAGTCGTTGCTGGCCCAGTTGCTCCTGAGCTGTACGAAGGTCGCCGCGCTGAAAGGGCTGCGGGAGTCGGGCTATCGGTTGGTGACGAATACCGGTCGCGATGCCGGACAAACCGTTTTCCACCTCCATTTCCACGTGATGGGTGGTCGGCCTATGGCGTGGCCTCCAGGGTGAGGGCATTCGCTGAATTGACAGCTTTTCCACCCGTCTGTTAATCTGAACGGTCAATTATTCCTATTGCTTAGAAACCGACTCGTCCGGTCGTGCGCGACGGAAACGTAGGAGCTACGACTCTGGTGGGCCGAAGCTTGATTTCAGACGAGACCCTTACCTTGATTAAGGACCGTCTCGACATCGTCGACATTGTCAACCGACATGTGTCCTTGAGCAAGGCTGGACAGAACCTCAAGGGCTTATGTCCGTTCCATCTTGAAAAGACTCCATCGTTCACGGTCAGCCCATCCCGACAAATTTTTCACTGCTTCGGCTGCGGGGCCGGGGGGAATGTCTTCACATTTTTGACTCGAGTCACCGGAGGAACGTTTCCGGAAGTGGTGCGCGACCTCGGACGGACGGTCGGGATTGAGATTGAGGAGGCAACTGCTCGTTCTGGGCCGCAGGCCCACCTGGCCCAGACGGTTGAGCGAGTGAATGAAGCCGCCGCCGCCTGGTTTCAACAGACCTTACGTGATGAACGTGCAGGCCTTGTCGCTCGTGAGTATTTGACGAGCCGGGAGCTTCTTCCTCGTACGATCGATCAGTTTGGAATCGGAGTGGCATTGGCCGAATGGGATGGGTTGTTGAGGGGGCTTGCCAGGAAGGGATTTTCACAAGGCGAGATTGCGTCGGCGGGTCTTGTGATCGCCCGAACCGACAAGACAGGGTTCTACGATCGGTTCCGCGGCCGTGTCATGTTCACAATCACGGATTTGCGGAAACGTGTGGTGGGATTCGGCGGGCGCGTACTGGGCGAGGGGACGCCCAAATATCTGAACTCTCCCGATACGCCGCTTTTCAAGAAGGGGCAGACGCTGTTTGCTCTCGATCACGCCAGGGAAGCGATTATCCGGACGAAGACGGTCATTGTGGTCGAAGGATATTTCGATGCGATTGCGCTTCATCAGGTAGGGTTGACGCATACAGTGGCCACCTTGGGTACGGCCTTGACGCCTGAACATATCCAAGTCCTCCGGCGGTTTGCGTCGAAGGTCGTCTTGCTCTTCGATCCTGATGCGGCCGGCGTCCGAGCGGCGTTGAGAGGGTTGGACTTGTTTGTGAATAGCGGGTTGGGCGTCAAAGTGGTGACGCTGCCGTCTGGGGACGATCCCGACACCTATGTGCGGAAACATGGGCCAGAATCGTTTGTACGCCTGGAAGAGCACGCGCCTAGCCTGTTGGACTTTGCCTTGGAATACAGCTTGAAGGCCACAGAGGCAAGTACGATCGAAGGACGGATCCGAAGTGTGGATGAAGTGCTGCGTATTTTACAAAAGAGCGAGCATCCGATTGAGCGGGAAGAGCGTCTCAAACTCGTCGCGGAACGTCTGGGGATCAATCAATCACGGCTGATCGAACGGTACCCCGCACTCATGGCTCAACAAACGCCAGGTCCGGGAACACTTCGATCAGCCGCTGTCGGAAAGTCGGGAGACTCCCTCTTCAAGGGAATCCCCGAGGAACGAGACTTAATACTTCTCCTGTTGCGGGGCACGCTGTCCCCAGCCGATGTGCGGCGACTGCAGCCTGAGAAGTTTTCGGTCGAAGCCTGTCGCAAGCTTGCGGAGATCGCTCTGACCCATCTGGATCGCGATGGGCGCATTCAGGTCCAGTCGCTGCTGGACGAGTCAGTGGACGACCCTGCGTGTGGCGCCCTGGCGACGGAGTTGTCGCTTCGTGACGATCATTTTGACGACGCGCCGGCGCATATTATGGCCTGTTTGGATTGCCTGGACCGAAAGCGATCGGAGCAGGTTCTGAGAGAGCTGATTGCTAAGCTCAAAATGGCTGAGCGCGAAGGCCGTGTGGACGATGCAGGTATGCTGAATATGCAGATCAACGAGGTACGGATGCGGAAAGCCGGCACGCCGACCGCCGGTGTGGTTTCATTGGTGAAGGAGTAGTCATGTCGAAACAAGAGTTGCTCGATGAGGTGAAGAAGCTGATTACGATCGGGAAGGAAAAAGGCTTTCTGACGTATGACGAGCTCAATAGCACCTTGCCTGCTGAAGTCGTGGCATCGGATCAGTTTGGTAGCATCATGGCGATGTTTGGTGAAATGGATATCGAAATCGTCGAGGCAGGCGATGGGGATCGGCCGCAGAAGCGATCTGAAGGTGATGCGGGCGAAGAGGTGGAAGAGGCTGAGTCGGAGGCCGAGGAGGAAAACGAGAAGGCGATCGACCTGACGCCGGGCGCGCTCAGCCGCACCGACGATCCCGTGCGGCTCTATCTCAAGGAAATGGGGAGTGTGGCCCTCCTTAGCCGCGAAGGCGAGATCGAAATCGCCAAACGGATTGAAGAGGGGAAGAAGGATATCGCGTCGGTGATCTACGGCATGCCGATGACCATCGAGTTCGTCCTGGCGCTCCGGGATCAGCTCAAGAACGCCAAGATCGACGTGCGTGAGATTGTGCCGATCCAGGAGACTGAAGAGGAGTTTGAAGAAGACCAGCCACCAGTGGAACGGGATTACGAGGAGTTGCGGGTCAAGACCCTCGAGTCGCTCAATGCCGTGCGGAAAGTTTCGCTTGTGTTGAAGGCATTGGCCGAAAAAGGCAAGCATCTCGGCAGTGATCCGATCAAGCAGAAGAAGTTCAAGAAGCAGTTCGAAGCGATCCGACAGCAAGTGGTGGATAAAATTGAATCCGTCAACCTCCATGGTGTGCTGAAAGATCGAATGGTACAGCGTGTCCGCGATCTGGCGGTGCAGATCCGGGTTGCCGAACGGGAAGCGATCAGCTGCCAACGGAGGATCGGCGTGGGGGGAGAGGCAGGTGCCGAACTGCTGAGGAAGATGTGCCGGAGCCGGCCGGACTTCTTGGCGGTCAAGCGGAAGACCGGAGTGTCAGAAGACGCGCTGGTGGAGATTCGGAAGGTCTACCAAAACGCCAAAGCAAAGATTCGCCAGTTGGAAACGGAAGAGGCACTGGCTCCGGCTGAAGAGATTAAGGATGCCGTCAAGCATCTGGATATTGCCGAAGAAAAGGTCAAGCGAGGGAAGGCGGAGCTGGTCGAGGCGAATTTACGGCTTGTGGTCAGCATCGCCAAGAAATACACGAACCGCGGTCTGCAGTTCCTCGATTTGATTCAGGAAGGCAACATTGGGCTGATGAAGGCGGTGGATAAATTCGAGTATAAGCGTGGGTACAAGTTCAGTACCTATGCCACGTGGTGGATTCGGCAGGCAATCACCCGAGCGATTGCGGATCAAGCCCGAACGATCCGGATCCCGGTTCACATGATCGAAACCATCAATAAGCTCATTCGAACTTCCAGGCACCTCGTGCAGAAGCTTGGTCGTGAACCACTTCCCGAAGAGATTGCCGAGCGTATGGACCTCCCGTTGGACAAGGTTCGGAAGATTCTCAAGATTGCCCGCGAGCCCATCTCGCTTGAAACGCCGATCGGTGAAGAAGAAGACAGCCATCTGGGCGATTTCATCGAAGACAAGAAGGCCGTGTCTCCGCTGGAAGCCGCCATTCGCTACGACTTGCAGCGGCAGATCAACAGTGCCTTGGAGACCTTGACGCCTCGCGAGGAGAAAGTGCTACGCAAGCGGTTTGGCATTGGAGAGGCGACGGACCATACCCTGGAAGAAGTCGGACAGGACTTCGAAGTGACGCGTGAGCGCATCAGGCAAATCGAAGCCAAGGCCCTGAGGAAATTGCGACATCCGAGCCGCAGTAAAAAGCTGAGGAGTTTTGTCGAGAGCGTATAGCTTTCAGAGTGATCAGGCAGCGTCAATTGACTCTACTCGGAGCGGCGGCCTAAAATCACGGTTCGGGTGGCGACACCTGTTGAGGCTGAGGCTGACAGAAGCCGTTAGGAATGATTGGCCCAACAAGACATCAGCCTGAGTCCGAACCATTCCGATCGGGCCCATAGCTCAGGTGGTTAGAGCGGCTGACTCATAATCAGCTGGTCCTAGGTTCAAGTCCTAGTGGGCCCACCAGTCGGGACCGGTGCCTGACCCATGTCGGTGCATCAGCATTGCTGGAAAGGATACGTTGAACCAAAAGCTGTCCCCGCTCATTGACTTGCAAAAACTCGATCTCCGGATCACGGAGATCAATGAGATTCGCCGAAAAATCCCCGACCGTCTAGACACTGCGGAAGTGCCTCTTCGAGAGGCAACCCAGCTCCTGAATGACACGAAAGCCGCCGGTGAGGCTGCCGTCAAGGAACGGCGCGCTCACGAAAAGGATCTGGAAGCTCATGAAGCGCAGACCGAAAAGATGAAATCGCACGCGGCGAGTCTGAAGACCAATAAAGAGTATCAAGCGCATTTATTCGAAGTCGAGTTGGCGAATAAGAAGCGGGGAGACTTTGAAGAGAGAATTCTCTTGGCCATGGACAAGGTCGATCAACTTCAGAAGACCATCCAAGAGCTTCAGGAGAAAAAGACCACGCTGGAGAAAGTGTTTACCGAGGAGAAGCAGGGACTGGACGCACGGGATAAGGAGCTGGCGACAGAACTGGCTCAACTCGAACTCCGCCATCGAGAGGCTGCCGGACGGATTGAGAAGGGTCTACTTGATCGGTATAACCAGGTGAGGGCCTCGCGGAAAGATCAGCCGCTGGCGGCGGTGCGCGATGGGATGTGCGCTGGGTGTCGTCTCCAGATCCCGCCTCAGCTCATTGCGCAAGTCAAACGCTCCGATGATCTACAGATCTGCCCCTACTGTCGGCGGATATTGTACTGGGAGGGAGAGCCGGTCACGGTATAGCCGTCCGTGGTAGGCAGTAAGCCGTTGGAACTCGAAGTAGGGGAATCGGTTTAGGCGAGTCCCGCAAACACGGCCTTCGTCGTTTTGAAATGCAGTTTTGCCACTGAGCCAAGCCGTTCCTGTCCGTGTTTCTTGATGATCATCTTTGCCGCGAGTTCGACGGCAGGAGAGGCGCCTTTGGGGAGGGTGGTGCCGACTTCGCTGGAGAGGCGTTTCAATCGAAGCAAAAATTCAGCGCGGGCCAAGATCGAAGCGGCGGCCACGGCCAAGTCAGATTCTGCTTTCGTCCGCTGTTCCAGCACGATCTTTCGCCCCTTTTCCTGCAGCACATTGAGAATCAATCGCTCGTTGCCGAACTGATCGGAAATCGCCCGTTCGCATGTCACTCGTTCGAGCAGGGTTTCGAGCGCTTTGGCGTGCCCCCAGGCCAGGAGGCGATTCAGATTGCGGATCTTCGCATAAAGCTCGTTGTACTTCTGCGGCCCGATCGCGATGACGCTGTGAGGACAGATGGTCTTGATGTCGGGAGCCATCTCAAGAATCCGCCCGTCCGAAATCTTCTTGCTATCCCGGACCTGCATGAGCCTGAGTTCCCCTTGTGTCGTGGCGTCGATAAACACGGCGGCGATGACGAGGGGGCCAAAGTAATCGCCCTTTCCGGATTCGTCGATACCGATACGCTCGATTCTGTTGTGAACTCGCGGCTCGCTCATGATGTTCCTACGCCACCTAGAAATCCTGCGTTGAGGGACGGTAATCTATCAATCGAATGCCTAGTGGTCAATCCGCAGAGATCGAGAAGAAACGTATTTGGTTGGAGGATGGAACATGCGCACTCCGCGACTCATGAATGTGACGACAATCACCTGTCTTCTGGTAGCTGGGACTGGGTTAGTCGGATGTGAGACCAATCCTTACACGGGCCGGTCACAATTGCTTATGACGTCGATGAATCAAGAGATGCAGATGGGTGCCCAGGCCTACAATCAGGTGAAGACGGATCCCAAGATGCGGCCGTCACAGGATCCCCGTGAGGTCGAACCGGTGAAACGGGTCGCCGCACGCATCGTCGAAGCCGCAAAACGCTCGAAGTATGCCCAACTGGCTCAACAGTTTCAGTGGGAAGTGACGGTGATCAAGGACGACAAAACCGCGAATGCCTTTGCGCTACCTGGCGGGAAGATGGCGGTCTACACCGGCATCTTCCCCATGGCCAAGACGGAAGCCGGGCTGGCGGCGGTGATGGGCCATGAAGTCGTGCATGCGCTGGCTCGTCATGGGGCCGAGCGTATGAGTCAGGGGCAGGCCACGAATATTGGGCTGAAGGTCATCGGTGCTGCCATTGGGATTAGTGGCGGGAATCCGATGCTCGGTCAAGCCACGATGGCGGCACTGGGTGCGGGTGCACAGGTCGGTGTCTTGCTTCCGTTCAGTCGCAAGCATGAATCTGAGGCTGATTATGTGGGGATTCTCCTGGCGGCCGATGCCGGCTATGACCCGCGTGAATCGGTGGCACTCTGGGAGCGAATGGGACAAGCGTCGGGTGGTGGAGGACAATCGGAGTTTCTCTCCACCCATCCCAGCAACGATACCAGAATCGACCAATTGAAGGAGTGGATGCCTGAGGCCATGGCTATTTATCAGAAGCGGACACCTGTCCCGGCGGCTCCGTTGCCGGACGTTGGTGGACGATAACGGGCCTTCCCCTTATCCTAATCGACCATTCGTCGAATACACCGAGGCGGTCTGCTTGTCGCGACTGATCCTGGTCCTTTATACTGAGCAGGCGTGGGTGGAAGACTGGATGGTCGCTCGGTGCTTCGGCATCGAGAGGAAAGTCCGGACTCCATGGGCAGGGCGCTGGGTAACTCCCAGGCGGAGTGATCCGACACCAGCACCACAGAAAACAAACCGCCGATGGCCAAGGCAACGAGACTCGATCTGGTTGCGGCGGCTCAGGTAAGGATGAAACGGTGGGGTAAGAGCCCACCGCGGGGGTGGTGACACCAACGGCACGGTAAGCGTCGCCCGGTGCAAGGCCAAATAGGAAGACATGTACAGGGCTCCTCACGGACTCTTGTGCGCCGACTGGCCCGGTCGAGGTCTTCGGGTAGGTCGCTTGAGGTTCGAGGTAACTCGAATCCCAGAGAAATGATCATCCAAGCAAAGAGGGCAACTTCTTTGCGGGACAGAATCCGGCTTATAGGTCTTCCGCTCACGCTTCTTCTCAAACGCCTCGTGGCCAGTGTTCTCGGTGATTCACGTGGCGCTGTATTGACGGGTCTTGATGGGGATGCTAGGATCTCGAATCTTTCCCCTTGATTTTAAAGATATTTCTGCATGATGATGCGTCCTCCGCCGGACGTGTTCTTTTGATATCTGATTATTTACGGCAGATCGTCTCATGCAGTCGTAGGGAGGGTTGTTATGAAACTCACCGGTGCTGAAATCTTCATCGAATGTCTGAAGCGGGAAGGAGTCAAGACGCTCTTTGCGCTTCCCGGCGGCGTCGTCCTGAAGATTTTCGATACACTCCATCAACAAAAAGACATTGAAGTGATTTTGACACGCCATGAGCAGGGTGCTGGCCATATGGCGGAAGGCTACGCGAAGGCAACGGGAAAGGCCGGCGTGTGTCTGGTCACTTCGGGCCCTGGCATGACCAACGTCATTACGGCGTTAGCCGATGCCTATATGGATTCTGTTCCTATGGTCTGTTTCAGCGGCCAAGTCCCGACTAGTCTGATCGGAAACGATGCTTTTCAGGAAGCGGACAACATCGGTTTGAGCCGCCCCTGCACGAAATACAATTTTCTCGTCAAAGATGTGAACGATTTGGCGGCCACGATCAAAGAGGCGTTTTATATTGCGACGACCGGTCGTCCGGGCCCGGTCTTGGTGGATATCCCGAAAGATGTCTCGATGGCTAAAGCGGAATTTACCTATCCGAATTCCGTTTCGATTCGTGGCTACAATCCGACCTACGAAGGGAATAAGTGGCAGATCAAGCAGGCCGCTGAAGCGATCATGAAGGCCAAGAAGCCAATTCTCTATGTTGGCGGTGGTGTCGGCTTTTCAGGCGCCTCACAGGAACTGCTTGAATTGGCTGAGATGACGCAGATTCCGGTCGACATGACGCTGATGGGGCTCGGGGTGTTTCCCGGAGAGCATCCTCTCTCCATGGGGATGCTGGGGATGCATGGCACCTATGAAGCCAACATGGCTATGCATTATTCCGATCTGGTGATTGCCATCGGCGCACGGTTTGATGATCGAGTGACGGGGAAGGTGTCGGAGTTCTGTCCCCATGCAAAAGTGATTCATGTTGATATTGACCCGACCTCTATTCGGAAAAACATCAATGTCGATATTCCGATTGTGGGCGACTGCAAGACGGTGCTTCGGGAGTTGAACCAGATCCTGCGCGCAACGGTGAATGGGGAACAGAAAGACCTTCGGAAGCCCTGGTGGGATCAAATACACGAATGGCAGCAGGCCCATCCATTGACCTATCACCAAGAGCAAGACGGACCGATCAAGCCACAGCAGGTGGTGCAGCGGCTCTATGAATTGACGAGGGATCGAGATCCGATTGTGGCAACTGATGTCGGACAACATCAGATGTGGGCCGCACAGTATTTTAAGTTAGCAAAGCCAAATCGATGGTTGACATCGGGCGGGCTTGGCACGATGGGGTTCGGATTCCCTGCCGCAATGGGGGCCCAAGCCGCGTTCCGGAACCGACTGGTCTTGTGTATTGCGGGAGACGGCAGCATTCAGATGAACATGCAGGAAATGGCCACGGCGATCATCAGTAAGTTGCCGGTGAAGATCATTATCTTGAACAATGGCTTTCACGGCATGGTTCGTCAATGGCAGGACCTGTTCTACGAAGGGCGCTACGCGTCGAGCGATCTTGGCACGACGCCGGATTTCGTGAAACTGGCGGAAGCCTATGGCGCAGTGGGATTACGGGTCAAGAAGGTCGGAGACCTCGATGCCGTTCTGAAAGAAGCGATGGCGACCGATAAACCCGTCATCGTGGATGTGCCGACCTATCCCTATGAGAATTGTTATCCGATGATCCCTGCTGGCGGCTGCAACCACGAGATGCTCCTGGAAGATCCACCGGAGTTGAAGAAGAAGCAGGTCGGTTCTGAAAAAGTGACGCCGGAGGATAAAGATACGGTCCTCACGGCATAGGGAAATCGTCGACGGATGGCTCTCAGCTGAAAGCATTGTATGGAACACATTATTTCAGTCACGGTTGAAAATAAATTTGGGGTCCTGTCACGGGTCGCTGGGTTATTCAGCGGTCGTGGGTTCAATATCGAGAGCTTGTCGGTTGCTCCGACGCTTGATCCGTCCATGTCTCAGATGACGATTGTGACCTCGGGTGATGAGCGGATCATCGAGCAGATCGTCAAACAGCTGAACAAACTCATCGATGTCATCAAGGTCGTGGATTTGAACGAAACGGAGTTTGTCTCGCGAGAGACGGCAATTATCAAGGTGCATACGAAGGATGCAGATCGAGCCGAGGCGCTCAGAATCGTGGACATCTTTCGCGCGAACGTGATCGATTCGACCCCGAGCACCTATACCATTGAAGTATCCGGCGATCCCAAGAAGATTGAGGCGATCATCAACTTGTTACAGCCCCTAGGGATCAAGGACTTGGTCCGTACTGGCCGGGTGGCCGTCGCTCGGGAACCGGCCCGTCCCGTTGCTGTCCAAACGAAGAAGGTTGCCCGCGACTAACGTTCTGCTGCGCACGCAGTGTTACTCTATACTGACGAGATGAGGGAAAGGGTTGGTCATGAAAATTTACTATGATAAGGATGCCGATATTCAGCAGATCCGAAACAAGACCGTGGCCGTGATCGGCTATGGAAGTCAGGGGCATGCCCATGCGCTGAACATGAAGGAAAGCGGTGTGTCGGTCGTGATTGGACTGCGTGAGGGCGCCTCATGGAAAAAAGCTGAGCAGAGCGGACTCAAAGTTATGCCTGTTGCTGATGCTGTGAAGGCTTCCGATGTCGTGATGATTCTGGCGCCAGATGAGGCGCAAGCCGCCATCTATCGGCAAGACGTAGCGCCCAATCTTAAGGCAGGATCCTATTTGGCGTTCGGACATGGTTTCAATATTCACTTTGGGCAAATCGTGCCGCCGGCCTCCATCAATGTCTTCATGGTCGCCCCGAAGGGGCCGGGACATCTCGTTCGTTCCGAGTTTACGAAGGGCAGCGGGGTGCCTTGCCTTTTAGCGATTCACCAGGATCCCAGCGGTACCACGAGGCAGGTCGGATTGGCCTACGCAAGTGCGATTGGCGGTGGACGTGCCGGTGTCATCGAAACGAATTTTCGCGAGGAAACTGAGACCGACCTCTTCGGTGAACAAGCTGTGCTCTGCGGAGGGCTAACGTCGCTGATCCAGGCCGGGTACGAGACGCTGGTTGAAGCCGGGTACTCACCGGAGATGGCCTACTTTGAATGTTTGCATGAGGTGAAGCTCATCGTCGATCTGATCTATCAGGGCGGGATTGCCAACATGCGGTACTCGATCAGCACGACAGCGAAATATGGTGATGTGACTCGTGGTCCACGTGTGGTGACCGAACAGACGAAACAGGAGATGAAGAAGATTCTTGACGAGATCCAGACCGGACGGTTCGCCAAAGAATGGGTCTTGGAGAATCAAGCCAATCGACCGGTCTACAACGCACTCCTTGCAAAAGGCGAGGCCCATCCTATCGAAGCCGTTGGAGCGAAGCTGCGCGGGATGATGCCGTGGCTCAAGAAGGATCAGCTCGTCGATAAAACCAAGAACTGAGGCAATTCCATGGCGGATCGTGCAGTCGGTGTTCCCTTTGCTAAAGAAGGAATTCCCTTCATTGCAGCTCCTGCCGGCGTTACACTCTTAACAGCATGGCTGGGATGGCCAGTCGTTGCGTTTCTTGGTGGGATTGCAACGCTGTTCTCTGCCTGGTTTTTTCGAAACCCGGCCCGGGTGATCCCGCAAGGTCCCAATCTGATTGTTGCACCCGGCGATGGCAAGGTGATCGCCATCGAGGAAGAGTTTGAGCCCCGCTACCTGAAAGAGCGTAGTGTCAGGCTTACGATTTTTTTGAATGTCTTCGATGTCCACATCAATCGTATGCCTTGCGATGGGGTCGTGGAAGGTATTCAGTATCAGCCGGGGTTGTTTTTGGTTGCGAGCAAGCCGGAGGCGACGCTGAGGAACGAACAGAATGCCGTGATGATCAAGACGCACGACGGGATCAAGGTGTTGTGTGTGCAAGTCGCGGGGCTGATCGCTCGGCGAATCGTCTGTTGGATCTCGGATCGGGAGCAGGCGATACGTGGTGAACGCTATGGCTTGATCCGGTTTGGATCGCGTATGGATACGTTCCTTCCGATGGGTACAAAGATTCGGGTGGCAGTGGGTGATCGTGTGAAAGGCGGCGAAACCATTATTGGAGAGTTGCCATGAAAACGGCAGGCTTCAAGAATTCCTTCGGGAAAGATGGGAAACGGCGGAAAGCCGCTATGCATCTCATTCCAAACCTCTTCACGACCGGTAACTTATTTTGCGGCGTGTTCGCCATCCTGTCCGTTTTCAACGGTAACTATCTGGAAGCAGCCATCGCGATTCTTGTCGCCATGATTTTTGACGTATTGGATGGCAAGTCGGCCAGATTGACCAATAGTACGAGTCAGTTCGGGCTGGAGTATGACTCGCTGTCCGATGTGGTGTCATTTGGTGTCGCACCGGGGTTGTTGATCTACTCGTGGGCGTTAAGCGGGCAGGGTACGTTTGGCGTGGCCGTGATGTTTGCCTACGTGGCTATGGGCGCCGTGCGGTTAGCGCGATTCAACTCTACCGTAGCGCTAGCAGATGGGAAGTACTTTACGGGTCTCGCGATCCCAGCCGCAGCCGGGGTGGTGGCGTCGCTGGTGGTTTTTGATCATTACCTCCTCAAGATGGGAGGCGATGTCAGGCCGATCGTGGTCCTGCTCATGACGTTGGCGCTTTCGTTTTTAATGGTCAGCACGATCAAGTATCGCAGCTTTAAGGAGCTGAAATTTAAGGGCCACCGGCAGATTACCTACCTGGTCTGGGGTATTCTGACGCTGATGCTGGTGGCAGCCTGGCCGGCGGTCATGTTATTTGTCATCTTTGCCGGCTATGCATTGATGGGACCGGTCGAGAAAGTTTTTTCACTGGTTGCTCCGGCAGTTGGGAAAAAGAGCATTGGAAAAGTTGAGACTCCGCCGATCGAATCAAATTCATAGCGGCGGATAACAGCAGGAGAAACTGAAAAAGTTATGAACGGCGAAGACGAGGAATAGTACGCGAGCCATCTAGACAGGGGTTGGTCAGTGTTGTGAAGAGAGCTGGTGGGTGGTGCAAACCAGCCTAGATGTCGCCGAACTCGCCTCCGAGCCGAATCTCCGAACATGAAGTAGGAGATTCCGCCTTGCCCCCGTAAGAGGCTGAATGAAGGGTTTGACGACCAGTTGGTCCTCAGACTACATCAGGGTGGTACCACGGAGTGCGTCAGGCCTTCGTCCCTGGGTCTCATAGGGATGGAGGCTTTTGTTTTTACAAGCTGCTGAAAAGCCTTCCCGCTGCGTTCTCAGTCGTTCTAACCCCTCAACGTACCACACGCGTACGCCTTGGGGTTCTCACTCCTTGCGGCCTTGCCGGAAGGAATTTTTGAGCAGCTTGCATCGGAGGTCAACCATGACACGCATGATCAAAATTTTCGATACGACCTTGAGAGATGGCGAACAATCGCCTGGCGCCAGTATGAACGTGGAAGAAAAGGTCATGGTCGCCAAACAACTGGCCCGGCTCGGTGTCGATATTATTGAGGCAGGATTTGCCTATAGCTCGCCCGGAGACTTTGAAGCGGTGCGGCGTATCGCACAGGAGGTCGAAGGACCGACGATCTGTAGTCTGGCACGGGCTCGACCCGAAGATATCGATCGAGCATGGGAAGCGTTGAAAGGCGCGCCGAAAGTCCGCATCCATACGTTCTTGTCAACGTCCGATATTCATCTGAAGCACCAGTTCCGGATGACGCGGGAGCAAGCCAAGCAGCGTGCCGTGGAGATGGTCCAGCGGGCGCGGGGTTATGTGGATGATGTCGAATTTTCTCCAATGGATGCGAGCCGATCAGATCCCTCGTTTCTCTACGAGGTCATTGAGGCGGTCATCGCTGCCGGAGCCAGCACTGTGAACATTCCTGACACGGTAGGGTATGCCGTCCCACAAGAGTTCGGCGCACTGATCAAGGGGATTTGCGACAAGGTCCCCAATGCCAAACACGCGGTGATTTCGGTCCATTGCCACAACGATCTGGGGGTTGCGGTGGGGAACAGCTTGGCGGCGATTATGAATGGGGCCGGCCAAGTGGAATGTACGATCAATGGAATCGGAGAGCGCGCTGGGAACACATCCTTGGAAGAAATCGCGATGGGACTCCGTACCAGGACGGATTTCTATCAGGCGGATACTCGTATTCGAACCGAGGAAATTGCGAAGACCAGTCGTCTGGTCAGCAAGATCACAGGGATGGTGGTGCAACCCAATAAGGCGATCGTCGGGGCAAACGCCTTTGCCCATACGTCAGGCATTCATCAGGATGGCTTGCTCAAAGAGAAGACGACCTATGAAATTATGCGCCCGGAATCGATCGGATTGGTTGAAAGCCAAATGGTGATGGGTAAGTTATCTGGGCGTCATGCGTTCCGACAGCGTCTCGAAGAGTTGGGGTACAAGCTCGGCGAGGCAGAGATCAACCATGCCTTCGAGCGGTTCAAGAAACTTGCCGATCAAAAGAAAGAGATTTTCGAGGAAGATCTCGAGGTGATTGTCTCCGAAGAGTTGTCGAAGATGGGCGAGCGCATTGGGCTCAAGGGACTACAAGTATCGAGTGGAACGGATCGGGTTCCAACAGCCACGGTCGAACTGGAAATCGACGGCACCCGCATCGTTCAAACCGGGACCGGTGATGGGCCGGTGGATGCCGTGTACCGCACCATTGCGGCCATGACACAGACGAAGAGCAAGTTGCTGATGTATGTCGTGAAGGCCATCACCGGTGGAACAGATGCACAGGGTGAAGTGTCAGTGCGGGTGCAAGAGGATGGCCGAACGGTCACAGGCCACGGCGCCGATACCGATATCATTACGGCCTCTGCTCGGGCGTATATCAGCGCCCTGAATAAGTTGGCCTACCTGGCGACAAAACAGGCGCAAGGCGAGCAGAAGGTGAACTTGATTTGACGCGGATCTCCACGGTACAGTTTCACTGTCTGTGGTGAGGCCTGTTGGATTGAGAGGGCTTGTCCGTGTTCAAGGTGATGCTGGCGGATCGCCCCGAGTTCCTGGCTGGGGACGAGGCTCGCTTACGGGAGATTTTTCACCCTGCCAAGCATCAGCTCAACCTCAATTATAGTCTAGCCCACGGGACATTACCGTCTGGCCAACGCTCGAAGCGCCATGTGTTGGTCTCGTCGGAAGTCTATTATTTCATTGCAGGGCGGGGTCGCTTTACGATCGATGACCAGGTCACGGTAATCGAAGCCGGAACGACCATCTATGTGCCGCCGGGAGGGCAACAGTTCGTGGAAAATACCGGAGAGACCGATATCGAGTTTTTGTGTCTCGTTGATCCGGCCTGGCGGATGGAAGATGAAACGATACTGGAATAGGCCATGAGCCGATTGCGTTATCGAAAGGAGCAACAGTGAAGGCCAAGATTGCGGTAATGGCGGGCGATGGAGTTGGGCGCGAGATTGTTCCCGAAGCCGTGAAGGTTCTGAAGGTCATTGCTGAGAAGTATGGGCACTCGTTCGAGTTTGTTGCAGCTGATATCGGCGGGCAGGCGATCGATAAAGTGGGGGTGCCGTTGCCAAAGGACACCTTGGCGATTGCCAAGCAAAGCGATGCCGTCTTGCTGGGCGCCGTCGGGGGGCCTCGATGGGAGAGTTTGGAGTACAGTCTTCGACCGGAGCGCGCACTACTCGGAATCCGGGAAGCCTTAGGACTCTATGCTAACTTGAGGCCGGCGAAGCTCTATTCGAATTTAGTGGATGCATCCACGTTGAAGCGCGAGGTGGTCGAAGGGATCGATATCCTCGTAATCCGCGAGCTTACCGGTGGGATCTACTTCGGCAAACCGAAGGGGATCGAAAAGTTGCCGAACGGCGAAGAGCGAGGGGTTAATACGGAAGTTTATACAACGGAAGAGGTTCGACGAATCGCCAAGGTTGCGTTCGAGGCGGCGCGGAAACGGCGCAATAAGGTCACCTCGGTCGACAAGGCGAATGTGTTGGAATCATCGGAGTTGTGGCGCAAGGTAGTCATCGACGTCCACGCGTCCTATCCGGACGTTGAACTGGGACATATCTATGTGGATAACGCTGCCATGCAACTGGTGCGAAACCCGCGACAGTTCGACGTGCTGCTCTGCAATAACATGTTCGGAGACATTCTGAGCGATGAAGCGGCGATGCTGACCGGCTCGATCGGGATGTTGCCGTCGGCGAGTATCGGGGCCAAGATCGGCCTCTTTGAGCCGATTCATGGGAGTGCCCCGGATATCGCAGGGAAAAATATCGCGAACCCCATCGCCACGATCGCATCGGCTGGCATGATGCTGTCGTATGCCTTCCAACTCGATCAAGAAGCGGAAGCTATCGAACAGGCCATCGTGAAAACCCTCGACCTTGGTTATCGAACCAAAGATATTCAGAGCCCCGGAGCAAAGATTGTCGGTACTGTGGAGATGGGCGAGGCGATTGTCCGAAACTTGAATTAGTCCTCGACGCTGAACCATGGCAACCATTCTTTCCACATGGATGATCAGAACACTCGCCGGCAACGGCGAACCTGGCTGTACGGGAGACGGCGGACCTTCAATGCAGGGCTGTTTGAACGAGCCGAAGGGTGTGACGATCGATTGTCACGGGAATGTCTATGTCGCCGATTCCGAAAATCATCTCGTTCGCAAAGTCGATCGTGCCACCGGTATGTTATCAACCGTAGCTGGGACGTTCGGCGGGGAGCACATGCATGCGGCTGTACAGCGGGACGTTCCCGTCCCACTCACGGATGAAGACCCTTTGGCCGATGATGCTGGCGAACGTAGTTCTGCAAAATTTACTCAACACGCTGATGTGAGTGGAACGGTCCGGTATTGGACGAATCCCGCTGCCTCGTCTTCCAAACGGTATGATGGAGACGGCGGGCCAGCGGTGAGTGCCCATCTCAACTTCCCTACGGCGGTCGTGGTGGATCGGGAAGGAAATCTCTATATCGCTGATACCATGAATCATCGCGTGCGGATGGTCGATGTTGAAACCGGGATTATTTCGACCGTGGCCGGAACTGGTCAGGCACGCTTCTCCGGTGATGGTGGCCCTGCCAACCAGGCGGCACTCAATGAACCAGCGGCTCTGGCCATCGACGACGCGGGACGACTCTATATCGCCGATCAAAGCAATCATCGTGTACGGATGGTAGATCTCAAAACCGGTGTGATTCAGACGATTGCTGGAAACGGGATTGCGACGTACGATGGTGATGGGAAGCGAGCGATCGAGATCGCTCTTGCCGGTCCCAGTGGATTGGCCCTAGTGGCTGATCGGCTCTATGTTGCTGATACGTTCAATGGCCGAGTGCGATGCGTCGAGCTTTCGTCAGGGTTGATGACCACAGTGGCCGGCGACGGCGGAGTCTATCGGTATGAGTCGCCGTCGGATGCGCCGTCAGCCAGCCTTTCGCGCCCGACAGGAATTGCATTCGATCATGAGGGGCATCTCTTTCTGACCGATTCAGACAATCATGTCATCCGGCAGTGGGATTGGGAATCGGGGGTGGGCTTCTGCGTCGCGGGGCAAGGCGTTCCATCCTATTCCGGCGATGGTGGCGTCGCACGAGAAGCAAGTTTGTGTTACCCATTCGGTATCGTTGCCGATCGCGACGGGGCGCTGCTGGTGGCCGACACCTTTAATCATCGTATTCGCGTATTGGCATTGGAGTAGGCGCTTCATGATCAAGAAGAAACCAGGGTATACGGTGGCCATTCTTGGAGCCACCGGCGCGGTTGGGCAAGAAACGCTGGAGATTTTAGAGGAGCGGAAATTCCCGCTCGCCAGCCTCCGGCTTTTTGCGTCTAAACGGTCAGCCGGCGAGGTGATGACCTGTCAGGACAAGGAGTGGACAGTTGAAGAGCTGACCGAATCCTCATCGTTCGAGGGAGTGGACCTGGCGTTTATCTCGGCCACTGATGCCATTAGCAAAGAGTATGGCCAGCGATTGGGCGCGGCTGGAATCGTCGTCATCGACGATAGTGCTGTGTTCCGGATGGATGATCAGGTTCCTTTGGTGGTTCCCGAAGTGAATGCCGCTGCGTTAGGCTTGATGCCTCGAGGGATCGTGGCTATTCCAAACTGTACGACCACTCCGTTGGTGATGGCACTCAAGCCCCTTCATGACGCGGTGGGGGTGAAGCGTGTGGTGGTGACGACGTTTCAGTCCGTTTCGGGGACGGGTTCGGCAGCGATGGACGAGCTGATGGAGCAAACCAAAGATCTCCTGGCGTTTCGAGACATCAAAATCGAAGTCTATCCCCACCAGATTGCCTTTAATCTATTGCCGCACATTGGCTCGTTTAATGATGGGGGTGACTGTTCGGAGGAGGTGAAGATCGCCAAAGAAACGCGAAAGATTCTCAATGCACCGGGCCTTCGGGTTACCGCCACGACCGTACGGGTTCCCGTGCTGCGCTGCCATTCTGAGGCAGTCAACGTTGAATTGGAGCGTCCACTGACGGCGAACGAGGCGCGTGCTGCGCTGGCCGCCATGCCCGGTGTGATTGTCTATGACGATCCAGTGAAGAAGCTGTATCCGATGCCGCTCGATGCGACCGGAAAAGATGAGGTCTATATCGGTCGCGTACGGGAGGATGAATCGATCACGAACGGCCTCAATCTGTGGGTGGTCTCCGACAATCTTCGCAAAGGAGCCGCTCTGAATGCCATTCAGATCGCAGAATGTTTGGTCAAAAACTAGCAGGATGCTCAACTCGTTTGGCTGCAAGGGCGGAGCGAGCAAAGAGGTGATGCGTAGCGTAGAGGATTCGTATCCAGCCTGTGCCATGCTGAAAAACAGGCTCTTCTCAGGGTGTACGTTGGGCCTGTGTGTGATGCGAGAGTGACGCAGTTGAGCTTGGTCGGTCGCCTGTAAACTGGGATGAAAATTGATGCCGGAATGGACCCCCTTCGGCAAGATTCTGATCGGAATCGGGTTAGGTATTGTTGCACTCGGGGTTCTGTTGGTCGTCGTGGACCGAATTCCTGGATTAGGGAACGCCTTCAGTTGGCTCGGCAAGCTGCCGGGCGACCTCTCTATCAAGCGTGACAGCTTCAGCTTCTATTTCCCCATCGCGACAAGTATTGTTCTCAGCATCCTTCTGAGTCTGCTATTCTATTTTATAGGATGGCTCTTTCGCCGATGATAGCCGCGCGGTTCTGGGCCGGCGCAGCGGGAGTGGGGATCTGCCTCGGCTCGATCATGATGCCAGAGGCGGGGGCGGCGCAATCGATTCGCGTGCTATTGGCTCCTGATGTCCAGCAGCTGGAAGTACATACCGATCAGACTATTTGGGTCACTGATGAACATGATGAGGCATGGTCGTATCGGCCTGTTTTGCGGATTAAGGTGCGTGGCCGTGCGTTGATACTCAACGGCAAACCGGTCGTGAGTGATCAGCTGACGCTACGCGCTGGAAACCACGACCTCAAGCTCTGGCTCAATGGGAACGGCAGGAGGACAGCACTTCATGCGAGTGATGACAAAGGTGGCCTGCAAATCAGTGGGGTGATCCAGCTGGTTCGGCGAGGGAAGGGGCTGCTCCTCGTCAATCATGTCGATTTGGAAGAGTATGTCAAAGGGGTGGTACCGGCGGAGGTCAATTCTGCCTGGCATCCTGAGATGTTGAAGGTTCAGGCCATCGCTACCAGGACCTATGCGCTGTACCAACATATGCTCAGTGCCACACGGGACTACGATGTTGTTGCCAGTACCCAAGATCAGGTCTATCGTGGCCGTCACGGTATCGATGAACGGGTGATACAGGCGGTAGAATCCACGAGAGGCTTGGTGGTGGCGTACCAAGGTGCTCCGATCTATGCGGCATTCTCGTCGACCGCTGCAGGAATCACGGAGGATGCCATGAATGTGTGGTCGAAGGATCTCCCGTATTTGAAAGGTGTCGAATGCCCGTTCGATCTCGAGTCTCCGTTTTATCAATGGAAGGCTTCCGTCAAGCTCGACACGTTGGAAAAGAATTTGCGGCAACGAGGATTTGCGGTAGGAACAATCTCGGCAATCATACCGCTTGCCTATAGCCGTGCCGGACGAGTGGCGACCATACGGATTGTGCACTCGAGCGGGGAGTTGACGCTACGGGGCGAAGACCTGCGTAAAACGGTAGGGTATACGGTGGTGCCCAGTACGCAATTTACCATCGAATCGGTCGGGCAGGATGTCGTCTTCTCCGGCTACGGAGCTGGTCATGCGGTTGGCCTGTGCCAGTGGGGCGCGAAAGAGTTGGCGGAGTTGGGCTATTCTTTTTCGAGCATTCTTCGTTACTACTATCCTGGGACAGAGATTCAGGATGCGTCATTGACTCAAGCACCTCCTGTGTCTCCGATCCCTGCGGCACCTCCATCCTGATGCAACTCTCCGAGTTCGATTTTCCGTTCGATCCATCCCTGGTCGCGTCGGAGCCCGTTATCCCGCGTGACCGCGCCAGATTGCTGGTGTTGGATCGAGCAACCCAACAACTGACCCATCGTCATGTCGCCGAGCTTCCTGTATTGTTGAAGCCGGGTGACCTTCTTGTCGTGAACGACACAAAGGTGATGGCCGCACGACTATCTGGAGTCAAGAAATCGACTGGGACATCGGTCGAGGTGTTGTTCGTGAAGGACCTTGGTCAGGGCCGGTGGGAAATCATGGTGAAAGGTTCGTTCCGCGCTGGCCAGGTTATTGAATTCGATCAACAATCTCGCGCAACTATCGTGAAGCGTGATGCAACAGGCACCGAAGTGTTGGTAGACAGTCCGGTTCCAATGACACAATTATTTCAAGCACGAGGGGTCATGCCGCTTCCGCCGTACATGAAGCGCGCAGCGACGAAGGAAGATCATCGCTGGTATCAGACGGTCTTTGCCAAGCACGAGGGTGCGATTGCTGCCCCGACGGCGGGGCTTCACTTTACGGAAGACTTGTTTAGACGACTGCGCGAAGCCGCGATCAACATGGTGACGGTGACGCTCCATGTTGGCCCCGGTACGTTCAAGCCGGTGACGACTGAGCGGATTGAAGATCATCAGATGGGAGGAGAAACCTTTCACGTAGGCCCAGAGACAGCCAATATGATCATCCAGACGAAACAAGCCGGTGGACGAGTGGTGGCTGTCGGTACGACAGTGGTTCGTACGCTTGAAACGGTTGCCAAAGAAAAGGGGGAGGTCGTTCCGATGTCTGGCGAGAGCCGGCTCTTCGTCACACCGGGATTCCAGTTCAAGATCGTCGATGCTCTCATGACGAATTTCCATCTCCCACGGACCACGCTATTGATGCTGGTGTCCGCCTTCGCCGGAATCGAGCCCATTCGCACGGCCTATGAAGCAGCAGTTAACGAGCGGTATCGCTTCTATAGCTACGGTGATGCGATGCTGATTCTCTAGCTGCCTATTGAGCCAGTCAGCATAGCTCAACAACACAAGCTGGCTTTACAGCAGTTCGCGGCGGATGATAACTGGCAGTTTCGCTTTCATGGACTGTTGGAACGAGACCAGGGCTCGTTGCTGTTTCTGCAAGAGCATGTCATCCAACACTCGTTGCTTGGCTCCAGCCATCTTCGCGGGGTCGTTACTATCCGCAGGTCTGGTTATGAGCGACTGCCCTTCGGCGATCTCTTCGGGGGTGAGCGCAACGGAATCCCGAACGATCATTCGCGCTTTATTGGCCAGGACTTCTTGGTGTTGCATCGACTCAAACGAGGCTGGCGTGAGATGATTCGCGGCGAGGACGCGCTTGTAGAGCTCTGGGTCGAAGGCGCCGTTTTTCTGAAAGACCGGCATTTGTATGATCAGCTCACGCAAATCGGCATCAGAGACCCGCACGCCCATTTCTTCGGCTGCGATGATCCAGATACGACTGTCGACCAGTTGTCCGACGACGAAGTCCTTGAACTCTTCTTCCTTGAAATCGGTCTTGACGTTGTCTTTGTAGAGGCGGTGCATGTTTTCGTAGGTGCGCTTAAATTCGTCGAGGGAGACCGATTGATCCCCGACCGTGGCAACGGGTCCGCCAGCTTGTTCACCGAATCCCCACCAGCCCATCGTAATTATGAAAGCAACAGCCAGGGTCCCCATGATGGACTTGAGGAGCCACGGGTAGTTGTGAGCCGCATCGCGCATCGTCTTAATCATCTGAATCCTCTTCCTTTTGTGAAGCCAACAGTGTACTTATGGATAGTCTGGAAGACAAGAGCCGCTTTTAATGAGGATGTCAGGAGATGGGTTTGAGTCGCTGGTTTCGGGAGTCTGCCGAAGGATCGTATCTTTCGGGGAGAGTCATGAGAGGATTCAGGATGGCTCCGAACGCAACGCTCCAAAAAAGATTGTACTTTGTTTGTGCAAGTTGCTGATTTTTGCTATACTTTGCGACTAATTAGAAGGAGATCCCTTGGTAGGGGATGGGCTAACCTCGACGGCGCTAGAAGCAAGAGTCTATCCGAAGGCCCATGTCCTGAATAGATTCATCGCGAAGTTAATTGATCTGTTCATTGTCGTCGCTGCCGGCGAAATCGCTCCTCCGGTCGGCTTTCTTTCAGGTTTGGCCTACATTTTAATAGCTGACGGGTTTGCAGGAGGAAAAAGTATCGGCAAACGGTTGGTCGGTCTGCAAACTATGCGATTGGATGGCCGAGATACGGCTGGCTTCCGAGAATCGATCATCCGGAATCTTCCACTGGGCGGTGCTCAGATAGCGTATGCGGTCCCATATGTTGGATGGCTCGTCGCGTTGGCTATTTTAGCGTTTGAAAGTTTTTTGATCATCGGGAATGAGCAAGGTCGTCGGCTGGGTGATGAAGTAGCAAGAACTCACGTGTTAGACGCCGGTCAACTTTCGGTTCCGGATTAGGTCCGTCGTACACGAAGCACACAGGTTGGGCGCTGGATTGCTCAGCTAAGATGAAGGGAGAGACGCCGTGGGGTTTCCGGGAAACATGTTTGGGTGGTTCTCCGACGACCTAGCGATTGATTTGGGCACTGCGACCACCCTCGTGTATGTCCATGGGAAGGGGATTGTTCTCAATGAGCCCTCCGTAGTCGCAGTTGAAAAGAAAAGCGAAAAAGTGCTGGCCGTCGGTACCGAGGCGAAGAAAATGCTCGGCCGCACGCCCGGGAATATTGTCGCCGTTCGGCCGATGAAGGAAGGCGTGATCGCCGATTTCGAGATGGCCGAGCAAATGTTGAAACATTTCATCCGTAAAGCCCACAATCGCAGCGCGTTTGTGCGGCCACGCATCATTATCGGTGTGCCCTCCCGCATCACGCAGGTGGAGCAGCGGGCGGTGCGCGACTCGGCGGAATTGGCCGGGGCCCGAGAAGTCTATCTAATTGAAGAGCCGGTTGCTGCTGCGATTGGGGCCGGATTGCCGATCACGGAGCCGTCCGGCAACATGGTCGTCGATGTGGGAGGCGGGACGACGGACATTGCGGTTATTTCGCTCGGCGGGATCGTATACAGCGAGTCTGTCAAGGTCGCCGGCGATCGGATGGACGAAGCGATCATGAATTACATCAAGAAGAAGTACAATCTGCTCATCGGCGAACATATGGCGGAACGGATTAAGTTTGAAATCGGGTCCGCCTACCCGTTCGAGGAGCGGAAAACCATGATGATCAAGGGTCGGGATTTGATTTCCGGCATTCCCCGCACGTTGGTCATTGATGACGCTGAGATTCGTGAAGCGTTGCAAGAGCCCATCGGAACGATCGTGAATGCGATCAAGATTGCGTTGGAAAACACCCCGCCTGAACTGGCTGGGGATATTATCGATCGCGGGATCGTATTAACCGGAGGCGGGTCGCTCCTGAAGGGGATGGATACCCGGTTCCGCGAAGAAACGAATTTGCCGATTATTACGGTCGATGATCCGCTGACTTCCGTGGTGTTGGGAGTCGGCAAGATTCTCGACGAACTGGATCTTCTCCGGAAAGTATCAGTCATGTCTCAAGCGAACAACCTCCGGTAAGGTTCCATCCCTCATGCGGATGGTCAATTTACGCGTATCGTACAACGCTCGGCGTCTCGCTCTCGGTCTTGCCGTCATTCTCGTGCTCGGCTTCCTGCTTCTACCCGGCCAACTCCAAAGTGTCTTTCAATCGATAGGCAGTCCCCTAGGATGGGTGATCAGTTGGCCGCTCCAGGCCGTGGCTGGGATCCATGATCGGATCGCCGATATCTGGGGACGATACGTGGCCCTCCAAGGGGTTGAAGAAGAAAATCAGCAGTTGAAGCGAGAGCTGGATCTGCTCAAGGAACAAAATGGGCAACTGCGAGAAGCGTCGGCGGCGACGGAGCGGCTGTCAGCGCTGCTGGAGTTTAAAAGGCAAGCCCTTCCCACATCCGTGGCCGCCCAAGTGATCGGACGTGATATCGGTAATTGGTATAAGACGATCATTTTGAATAAAGGGGCATCCGACGGGATTCAATCAGACCAGGGCGTGATTACTCCGGCAGGTGTGGTCGGGCGCATCGTCAAGACTACGGCCTCCACAGCCGTCGTCCTACTTGTGACCGATCCCAATAATGCCATCGCCGGACTGATCCAACGTACGAGAGATGAGGGAATCGTCGAAGGGACGACGCAGGGACAGGCCCGGCTCAAGTACATCCCGCTGTTGTCCAACGCACGGCCTGGTGATCACGTTGTCACGTCAGGACTGGTTGGGGGGTTCCCCCGCGGTATCCCGATCGGCACGATCATACGAATCGATAAAGAAGAGGAAGCGCTGTTCCAATCTGCGGAGCTTTCTCCGGAGGTAGATCCGAATCGGGTTGAGGACGTCTTAGTTATTCGGTCCTTCCCGCTTCCGACCGAGGGGGAGAGACTTAGCGTTCCAAAGCCCAAGCCATGAAAGCGCTTATTTACTGTACCGTCATTGTTGGTCTTGTGCCGGTTCAGTCTGTTCTTCTCTCGCACCTCAGCGTGTGGGGGGTGAAGCCGGATCTGGGTTTCGTAGCGGTGTGTTTGATCGGTCTCATAGCAGGAGAGCTCGATGGCTTGTTGGTCGGGCTCGCACTTGGATGGGCGATGAGCCTGTTCTCCGCACAAGACCTGATTTCGAGCGTGATCCTCAAGGGAGCCGTAGGGTATATCGCTGGTCTCGCAGGCCGGCAGGTGGTGTATCTAAGCCCCGTTGTGCTCGTTATGGGGCTGCTCGTTGTCTCGTGTGTGGTCGGACTGGTGACGCCGCTTGCCCTGAAGCTCAGCCCTCAGCAAGATCTATTGTGGGCTGCTTGGATGGTCGTACTGCCCCAAGCCTGTCTTGATGCGGTCATTGGAGGAGCGATCTACTGGCTTCTGTGGAGTCGTTTGAATATTGAGCAGGTGATGTCCGAATCTCGAATGTAGGCGTTCAGTATGGCGACTGTGCACTATCCTGAAACAGAATTTGGCGATCTCCATCGACGGCTCTTCATTCTCCGTGTGGGGCTCTTGTTGGTGGTGGCGCTGCTTGGTCTTCGCCTCTGGCATCTTCAAATTCGTGAAGGGCCGTACTATCGAGACTTGTCGGAAAACAATCGTACCAGACTGGTGCTGCTCGAACCGGCACGTGGCCTGATCTATGACCGGCACGGTGTTCTCTTGGCGAATAACGTCCCGAGCTTCAGTCTCTACGTGACGCTGGAAGACGTGAAGGATCGCGAAGCATTAATTCAGCAGTTGAGTAACTTGCTCGGCTTCGACCCGGCCCTCGTTCGAAAAAAAATGACCGCCAGAGGTAGCAAGCTGCTTCCGCGCAAGATCAAAGACCGTATGACCTTGCGCGATGCCATGTTGGTGGAATCCAACCGCCTCGATATGCCTGGGGTCATGATTCAGGTCGAGTCGCAGCGCAATTATCCAGGTGGAGTGACGGCGGCCCATCTCCTGGGCTATGTGGGAGAAATTTCAGCGGATCAATTGGAGAAACCCGAGTTTGTCGATCTCCACCAAGGCAGCATTGTGGGGCAATATGGTGTGGAAAAGTCTTATGATCGACACATGCGTGGAATGGCTGGACAAAAGAACGTCGAAGTCGATGCGCTTGGCCATGAGAAGAAGGCTGTGGTTGTCGAGAGACCGCAAGCAGGAAATGACCTCTACCTCACGATCGATGTGCGGCTCCAGAAGGTTGCCGAGGATCTCCTGGGTGGAGAATACGGCGCTATCGTCGCGCTTGATCCGAACAGCGGTGATATTCTGGCGATGGCCAGCCGTCCGGGCTTTAACCCAAACGTGCTCTCACGGGAACTGACTGCAAAGCAGTGGGTGGAAATCGTGCAGGATGAAGGACGTCCCTTGAACAATCGAGCCTCACAGGGGCAATACCCCCCCGGTTCTACCTTCAAGATTCCTATGGCCGTCGCCGCGTTGGAAACAAAAACGATGTCGCCCTCCAGTACCGTGTTCTGTAATGGGGGATACCAGTTCGGCAAGCGGGTGTATCATGACTGGAAAGCCAGCGGGCACGGGTACGTTGATCTGCATAATGCATTAGTTCATTCGTGTGACGTGTACTTTTATACGATCGGTCAACGGATGGGGATCGATGTGATGGCCGAGTTTGGGAAGGATTTCGGGCTTGGAAAGGCCACAGGCGTGGAGTTGCCATCGGAGCGATCCGGTATCATGCCATCAACTGCCTGGAAACAAAAGGCCAAGCATGAGCAGTGGTTGCCTGGCGAGACTATTTCAGCCGCCATTGGACAGGGCTATGTGACGGTGACACCATTGCAGATGGCGAGTCTCGTCGGTACGGTGGCGAACAATGGCGTGATCTACCGGCCTCGTCTGGTGCAGGCGGTCATGGATCGAACGTCGGGGAACCTTCAAGAGTTGCCGGCCGTTCCGCGTGGAAAAATCAATGCGAAACCGGAAACCTTTCGCATCATCAAGGACGCGCTCGCCGACGTCGTCACCAAGGGCACGGCGACGAGGGCGAAATCCTCTATGGTGACGATCGGTGGAAAGACGGGCACGGCTCAGGTGGCGGCGCTCCGAACCGGACCGGAAGAAAATATTCCCAAAAAGCTCAGAGACCATGCGTGGTTCGTCGCGTTTGCGCCGGTGGAATCGCCGAAGATCGCCGTCGCCGTGCTTGCGGAGCATATGGGGCACGGTGGGGCCGCCGCGGCTCCTCTTGCGAAGGAAGTGATTGAAACATATATGAAGCTCGCTCCACAGGTGCCAGCTGTCACCTCGGATCTATCCAGCGTGAAGAGGTCGGAGCGATCCGCGAAAGACTCATGATCGATCGATTGACCGAACATCGAGGACTCGATAGTTTTGACATCCGTTATGTTGCCTTGATCCTGGCCATCCTGGGGATCGGTGTGTTGTCCATTTATAGCGTCACGCATGGGCAGAAGGGTGGGATGGCGCCGTATTATCTCAAGCAGTTGATATGGATCGGTCTCGGTGCGGCGGCCTTTCTCGTCATGTGGGCATCGGACTACCATTCTCTTGCGCGGTTTGCCTATCCCGCCTACGCTATGATCTTGCTGATGCTGGTGTTTGTATTATTCGAAGGGCGAACCAGCAAGGGCGCGCAGCGGTGGATCGCGCTGGGCCCGTTTACATTTCAACCGTCTGAATTCGCCAAGCTGATCCTCATCTTGGTATTGGCTCATTACTACTCGAAGGCCCCGCGTGTAGGATGGCTGCAGCGTGTCATCGTTCCGGGGCTGTTAGTGTTGCCTGGTCTCCTCCTCATATTAAAACAACCCGACTTGGGGAGTGGGCTCAGCTTTGTCGCGGTGTATGCCGCGATGTTGCTTATGGTGGGCGTTCGTTCGAAAGCCTTAGGGTTTATCCTGCTCTTCTCGATCATGCTGTTCCCGTTTGCTTGGGAGGGCGTGTGGGGGTCCTTGCATGATTACCAGCGACAGCGCATTATGGCGTTTGTGGACCCCGGTTACGACCCTGGAGGGAAGGGGTACCATGCCTTGCAATCGAAGATCGCGATCGGTTCTGGGGAATTACTGGGGAAGGGGCTCTATGGCGGCACCCAAAGTCAGCTGAAGTTTTTGCCGGAAGGCCATACCGATTTTGTATTCGCCGTCTTTGCAGAGGAATGGGGCTTTCTCGGCGTGCTGGTCTTGTTGACATTGTTTGTGGGGCTGATTTGGCTCTCGCTGGAGATCGCGTCCAAGGCGAAGGATCAACTTGGAGCACTGCTTGCCGTGGGGATCGTGGCGATGTTGTGTTTCTGTGTCGTGGTGAATATCGGCATGACGGTGGGGATGTTTCCGATCGTCGGCATTCCCCTGCCTTTGGTGAGCTACGGTGGAAGCGCCACGATTATGACCATGGCGGCATTAGGCTTGTTATTGAACGTCAAGCGGAAGAGGTTAAGCCTGTTTTATTAAACGGTGACCGATCAGGCGGAACGCTCGAGTTTCGTCATTCGGAGAAGCTACTATCGAAAGCCGGGAGCGCCGGTGTGTGGAGCGAGTGACGGACCTGGGCGTGGGCCTGCGTTCTAGCGCTCTCAGCCGAGTCCTGTGGCTTGCAGACCAAAGGAGTCAATATGGGAAGTGAAATTGCGATCACCGTTGCGCGGGAAGAAACCCGTGTAGCCGTGCTGGATGGCGGAGTCGTCACCGATTTGTTCGGAGACCGCGCGAAGCATAAGGATTTTGTCGGAAATATCTATAAGGGAAAGGTGGCCAAGGTCTTGCCGGGGATGCAAGCTGCGTTTGTGGATATCGGCTTGGAGAAAGCGGCGTTTATGCATGTCTCGGATCTGTTGGAAGACGCCGAGCCGGGCGATATGGTGGTCGAAGAGGAGGAAGACGATAAAGACTCGGACATGCCCCGGCCGAAGCGTCAGAGCGCGAAGCCGATTGAACAACTGCTCAGTGAAGGCCAGGAGTTGATGGTCCAGATTTCAAAGGGCCCGATCGGCACCAAGGGGTCGCGCGTGACGGCCTACGTCTCGCTTCCAGGACGCTATCTGGTCTTTATGCCGAACGTCGATCATATCGGCGTGTCTCGGCGAATTCCGCGGGATGAAGAACGGGCGAGACTGAAAGAGATCATGCGCCGGGTGAGGCGCCCTGGGTTTGGTTATATCGTGCGGACGGTCAGTGAAGGCGTTAAGGAAGATGAATTGAAGTCCGATGTCGACTTTCTCCACGTTCTTTGGCAGGACATTTTGACGAAGCGAGAACGCTTGCCAGCTCCCGCATTGTTGCATTCGGATTTGAGCTTGAGCTTCCGTGTCGTGAGGGACTTGTTCGGTAAAAAGGTGGATCGATTATGGATTGATTCACGAGAAGAATACGAAGCCATTCGAGGCTTTGTGCAGCGATTTTCTCCTGAACAGACCTCGCGGATTCATTTCTACGATAAGGATGCGCCCTTGTTCGAGCATCTCGGGGTGGAGCAAGAAATTGCCCGCGCAATGAGCCGGAAAGTCTGGCTCAAGTCGGGAGGGCATCTCGTGATCGATCATACCGAAGCGATGACGGTGATCGACGTCAATACAGGACGCTTCGTGGGAAAACGAGATCAAGAAGAGACGATTCTTCGCAACAATCTCGAGGCGGCCAAAGAGGTCGCCTATCAATTGAAGTTGCGGGGCATCGGCGGCATTATCATTGTCGACTTTATCGATATGGAGCGGGAGAAGAATCGGGATAAGGTCTATCATGCGTTGGTGGATGCCATGGCATCGGATAAGGCGCGAACAAGGATCTCCAGGATTTCCGACCTCGGCCTGATCGAAATCTCACGCGAGCGGGTACGAGAGGACCTGTTACGGTCGCTGTCAGAGCCGTGCCGCTATTGCGAGGGCCGTGGATACACGAAGTCTCCTACCACCGTGGCGTACGAAATTTTCCGCGAGATCCGGCGGATTGAATCATCGGGTGATCAGCAACGGATTTTCGTGGGAGCCCATCCCACAGTGGCGGAATTGTTACAAGACGAAGAACGACACGGAGTGGAAGTATTGGAGCGAGACTGTTCCGCGAAAATCATCGTGACACCGGATAATCAGTTGCATCTTGAACAGTACGATCTGGTCGTGTTCTAGTCGAGCGGCATCGCTGCCGCCGCTTGTGTCGGGGGAGATGTGCTGCCTGCCGGACCCTCCAACTGTTGAAACAAACTTCCTCCCGATGCTCAAGACCGATCATGGATGATGCATCTTTGACCTCCTGGCTCACGCTTCAAGCGATTGACGGTGTTGGCGATCGCACCCTTCTCAAGCTGATTCATGCGTTTGGAACTCCCGATGTGGTGCTCGGCGCAACGATCGATGACTTGATTGGTATTGGGTGCAGTCCGGAACTGGCTGAATCCGTTCGGCGAGGTCCAGAATCGAGTATTCGGCGGCAGATCGATAGCCAAGTGAAGACAGTTGAACGCCTCAAGATCCGAACCCTCACCCTGTTCGATCGATCCTATCCGGCCCGTCTGAAGGCCATTCCCGATCCGCCACCATTGTTATATGTGAGCGGAAGCGTCTTGCTGAAGGACGAGGTTGCGGTGGCGATCGTGGGTGGACGGCGGGCGACGCCATCCGGCAGACTCATCACCGAGGAGATTGCAAAGGACTTGGCAGGATGTGGGGTGACGATCGTGAGCGGCCTCGCTCGTGGAATCGATGCCGCGGCGCACCGAGGCGCGCTAACGGGGAAGGGCCGCACGATTGCAGTACTGGGGTGCGGCATTGATCGGACCTATCCATCAGAGCATCACACGCTGAGGCGGAACATCGAATCGCATGGCGCCGTCATCTCAGAATTGCCGATCGGTGCTGCGCCGCAAAGTCATCACTTCCCTCGAAGGAATCGGATCATCAGTGGGCTGTCATTGGGCGTGCTCGTCGGTGAAGCCGCAACCGACAGTGGTTCCTTGATCACCGCAAAACTGGCGTTGGAGCAAGGTCGAGAGGTGTTTGCCGTACCCGGTTCCATCAAGGAAGAGGCCTGTCGTGGATCGAATCGCTTGATCAAAGAGGGGGCGAAACTGATTGAAGGGGCCCAAGACATTCTCGATGAGATTCTTCCACAAATCGATGCGCGGCAGCGGGCCATGCTGCATCTTGACGAAGCTGTGATGGACGCGCGCGCACCATTAGCAAAAGAAGATGCGTTGGTGTATGACGCCCTGTCTTACGAGGCGCGATCCGTCGATGCCGTCATCGAGAGCACAGGACTGAGCGCCGCACAAGTATCGGCGACATTGCTTTCGTTAGAATTGAACAGGCGGATCCGCCAACTTCCCGGTCAACAATACATTCGCCTTTAGCAGGAGGCTGGATAATTCCGCCGGCGTTGGACTGAGTGTGTGAGCATCCGTGGGTGAGCGGATTGTTGCCGACTGCCATTCTAGTTGCACGAAACTCCGATATTTGGTACGGATGATAGAATTCTTGAGAGGCAGACGGAGTTGTCATGGCAAAAACTTTGATCATTGTTGAGTCGCCGACGAAGGCGAAGACGATTACGAAATATCTGGGACGCGGCTATACCGTCATGGCTTCGGTGGGGCATATCAAGGATCTTCCAACTAGCAAGTTGGGCGTCGATCTCGAGCACGATTTTGAACCGCAGTACGTTACCATCAAAGGCAAGTCGAAGGTGTTGGCCGAGATCAAAAAGAAGGCCGAGGAAGCCGACAAGATCTTTCTGGCACCGGACCCTGATCGGGAAGGGGAGGCGATTGCCTGGCATCTTGAGCAAGAGCTCCTCGGAAAATCGAAGAAGAAAAAGAAAGACGGAAAGATTTTCCGGGTCCTCTTCAACGAAATCACGGAATCAGCCATCAAGCGTGCGCTCCAGTCTCCGGGCGAGATCGATATGAAGCGGGTGAATGCCCAGCAGGCACGCCGCGTGCTGGATCGCATCGTGGGGTATCAAGGCAGCCAGTTACTGTGGAGTAAGGTTCGGCGCGGGCTCAGCATGGGACGAGTGCAGTCGGTGGCCATGCGGTTGATTTGCGAGCGAGAGGCAGAGCGGGACGCCTTCCGAACTGAAGAGTATTGGTCGATCATTGCGCTGCTGGCCGGAACCAATCCACCGTCATTCGAGGCGAAACTCCACAGCATCAACGGCGAAGAGGCGTCGATTGAAAACGCTGAGCAAGCCGGCCGCATCGTCGGTGAGATTCAAGGCAAGGCCTTCGTCGTCCAATCCATCGAGCGCCGAGAAAAGAAACGGAATCCCGTCGCGCCGTTCATTACCAGCCGTTTGCAGCAGGAAGCCTCCAGAAAGTTGCACTTTTCGCCGAAGAAAACGATGACGCTGGCGCAGCAGCTCTACGAGGGTATCGAAATCGGAGCTGAAGGCGCGACCGGTCTCATTACCTATATGAGAACTGACTCGCCCCGTATTTCCAACGAAGCGATGGCCGATGCCCGCGAGGTGATTCAGTCCCGATTCGGTGCGAACTATCTTCCAGGCACGCCGAATGTCTATAAAACATCGAAAGCTGCCCAGGAAGCGCACGAAGCCATCAGGCCGACGTCGGCGAGCCGCGATCCCGAGTCGATCCGCCAGTACTTGGATCACGATCAGTACAATCTCTATAAGTTGATCTGGAATCGGTTCATCGCCTCGCAGATGGTGCCGGCCATCTTGGATGTCACGCGTATTGATTCAACACCGGTCAGCACCAAGGAGCGGTACGTGTTCCGTTCTACCGGAACGGTCGTGAAGTTTCCCGGCCATACGATCGTCTACATGGAGGGTGTTGACAAAGAAGCGCCGTCGCAGAAGCCGAAGGCCGACCAAGAGGCGGACGACGACGAGCGACAGCTCCCAGCCTTGACAGAAGGGGAGCGGTTGCGATTGGTTGAGCAGGATGGGCAGACGGTCCCAGGAATGTTGTCGAAACAGCATTTCACGCAACCACCGCCACGCTATAACGAAGCGCTGTTGATCAAGGAGTTGGAGGAAAAAGGTATCGGCCGTCCGTCGACCTACGCCGCCATTATTTCTACGATCCAGGATCGCAAGTATGTGGAAAAGACTGAAGGGCGGCTCGTGCCGACGGAGACGGGGAAAACCGTCCACGATTTCTTGATGAAAGGCTTTCCCGAACTTATTAATGTGGATTTCACCTCGCAGCTTGAAGAACAGTTGGATGAAGTAGAAGAGGGGAGTAAACCCTGGGTTACAGCGGTACGCGATTTCTATACACCATTCACCAGAGAACTGGAGCGAGCGAAGACGATTCCTGGGCCGAAAGACATCGTCGAGCCGCCGACGAACATTCCGTGCGAGAAGTGCGGCCGAATGTTGGAAATCAAGTGGGGGCGGAACGGGAAGTTTCTCGCCTGTCCTGCCTATAAAGACGATCCTCCCTGTAAGAATACACAGAACTTCGAAAAGCTTCCGGATGGCACGATCAAAATCGTTCCCAAGGAGGAGATCACCACTGATCAGGTCTGTGACAAATGCGCTAGTCCGATGGTGGTGAAGACCGGACGCTTCGGCAAGTTCATCGCCTGTTCCGCCTATCCCCAGTGTAAGACGACCAAGCCGCTGGCGCTTGGTGTCAAATGCCCGCAGCCCGATTGCGGCGGCGACCTCGTGCAGAAACGGACGAAGAAGGCGCGCTCATTCTTTGCCTGCAGTCATTATCCCAAATGTGAGTATGCCCTCTGGGACCGGCCGGTGCCCAAAGTCTGTCCCACGTGTCAGGCTCCGTTCCTCATCGAAAAAATCAGTAAGCAAGACGGTCGCAGCGTCCAATGTCGCAACCAAGAGTGCGGCTACCGTGAAGCAGGGTAACCAGTCCCTGTTCCTTCTGATTACTTCGTTCTCACTCAACAATCACGGCTATTCCCCTTTGAGGCGGCTGTGACGCCACACCTTGGGGCATGAGCGTAGGGGCACGGTGGATCCTTTGGCGTCTCGTTAAGATCAGCCGAGTGAAAGTCCGGCGATACTTACCTGATTCCAGCCCCTGTTATAACGTACAAAGCTTCTGATTCCTTTGTTGGGTTGTTCTTGCGAAACTCGCTTGTGATGCAGGGTTGGAGGCTTTTGCGAACTGGAGGGTGGAGATCAATGTTGATTCACCTCTTTGGCACAATAGCGGTGTGGTTGTGTGTAGGTCTGGCCTGGCCGCCTCTCGCTTCGGCGCAAGAGGCATCGGCTGTTATCAGTGAACGACAGACGGTAGGAGTCGTAGTCGGTGGTATGTTGCCAGTGCGATTGATGGAGGGGCAGTCATCCAAACTCAACGGAGTTTCGGTGCATCCGTACTGGCAGATTGAGGTGTCTAATCCGATCGGCGATGGGTGGTGGCGTGGCTCGGTCGCTCTGGGGGTTGAAGCGGCAGTTTTAGGGGTCACAGAACCGACCGGTGCCTATGGGATTGGTGTTACGCCGAAACTGATCTATACGTTGACCTCGTTCGGTCAGCTGAAGCCCTACATCGAAGGTGGCGGTGGCCCGCTCTGGACGAATTTCGACGGCCGTATTCCCGAACAAGGATCGGATTTCAATTTTCTGGTGTGGGGCGGCGCGGGCGCGACCTATGATCTGACTGCGCGATGGGCGCTGAACGCCGGAGTCCGCTTCAGCCACATCTCCAATGGCGGCACCGGTAGTCCGAACGGTGGGGTCAATTACCTGCTGCCGTTTATCGGGATTGCCGCGAAGCTTTTCTGAGTGCCAGAAATAGAGGACTTCCCGTCGCAGTTGAGTCAGGAATACATGTATGGGCAGGATGTTGCCATTTCTCATCTGCGAGCGAGCCGATAACCTGCATCGGCAACACTGATAAAAGCACGCCCGAACCAATTAAAAACTGTGCTGTTTCATCAGACCCCGCCTGACCCATTGAATTCGCAGTCGGCAGGCATAAAGCTGACCCGTGTGCCATACGGCGAGGCTGTGTAAGGCAAAGTCTGCTAGGATGCCGCGGTGCTCTTCATTCTTGTCACCGTGCTGCTCGACATGTTGTCGTTCGGCATCATCATTCCGGTGTTGCCGAAACTCGTCGAGGAATTTCTCTCCGGCGATACGGCGCAGGCAGCGGTCCTCTATGGGTTGATGGGGACGGCCTGGGCCTTCATGCAGTTCTTTTGCTCGCCGATCCAGGGTGCCCTGTCCGATCGGTTCGGTCGGCGACCGGTCGTCCTGCTGTCCAACTTCGGATTGGGCTTGGACTACATCGTGATGGCGCTGGCGCCGAACGTCGTATGGCTTGTTGTGGGCCGAGTCATTTCCGGGATGGCCTCCTCCAGCTTCAGCACCGCCGGTGCCTACATCGCCGACGTCACGCCGCCGGAGCAACGCGCGGCGGCATTCGGGAAGATCGGCATGGTCTTCGGTCTCGGCTTTATCTTCGGTCCTGCCTTGGGCGGCTGGCTCGGTGCGATTGATCCAAGACTACCTTTTTGGGGCGCGGCCACACTCAGTCTCATGAACGCCTGTTATGGATTTTTCGTGCTTCCTGAATCCCTACCGCCTGATAAACGGATGCCTTTCAGGTGGGCGCGGGCCAATCCGGTCGGTTCGCTCGTGTTGTTACGCTCACACCACGAACTCTTTGGCCTCGCAACGGTTGCGTTCTTCGGGTATCTGGCCCATGCGGTGCTCCCGAGTGTGTCGGTTCTGTATATGGGCTATCGCTATGGATGGGGACCAGCGAGCGTGGGGCTCATGATGGCGGGCGTCGGTTTGGCCGCGATGATTGTGCAGGGTGGGTTGATTCGTCCGATCACCGCTCGGTTCGGCGAACGGAGGACGCTCTTGCTCGGGTTGAGTTGTGGAGCGATCGGCTTCTCCGTCTATGGCATCGCACCAGAAGGCTGGATCTTCTGTCTTGGTATTCCCGTGATGGCCTTCTGGGGACTCGCCGGTCCTGCAACCCAATCACTCATGACACGCCACATCAGCAGTTCTGAGCAGGGCCAGCTCCAAGGAGCCATTGCCAGCATCAACGGCATGACCGGCATGATCGGCCCGACCCTCTTCACGCAGACCTTCGCTTTCTTTATCCGATTCGACTCCTCTCTCGGCACTCAGCCCTCAACCCTCAGCACTTCCCTGGATCTTCCCGGCGCGCCATTTATCCTCGCCTCGCTCATGCTCCTTAGCGCCGCCGTGATTGCATGGCGGACGACGAAGGAGGAGGGATAGAATTGGCTGGCCCTCCTGGGTGGGGGATTGGCGCAGCCTGGATTGTAATGAAACGTCAATTACTGTATATACAGTCTGGTGTTTACCTGGGACGTTGCGAAGGCGATTGCCAATTTTGAAAAGCATGGCGTATCGTTCGAGGAAGCGGCAACCGTCTTTGGCGATGCCAATGGGCTTGACTGGGACGACCCTGCGCACTCAGACCAAGAGCGCCGGTTCAAACGACTCGGTCGATCGGTGAGCGAACGGCTTTTGCTCGTGGTATATACCGTACGGAGGGTGGGGCATGAAAAAGAAACATTCCGGATCATCAGTGCGCGGCCGGCGAGCCGGCGGGAACGCCAAGCCTACACCCGACTCGCAGATTGATTTTTCCGACATTCCGGAGTCTACGCCCGAAGAACTGCGACGCGCGCGCCGGGTAGGACGACCGTCCAGCGGAATGGCGAAACAGCTGATTGCCATCCGCCTTTCGCCACGGCTCTTGAGTCAGTTGCGAAAAATGGCTGCCAAACGTAGAAAGCCCTATCAGACGCTCATCCACGAATTATTAGAAAAAGCAGCGGCCCACGCGGCATAGGGTGGTCAGGGGCATCAACGGAGTAAGTGGCCTGATCGGGCCGAAACTTTTCACATAGACCTTCATCTTTTTCATCCGATCCGAATCCACGCTCAGCATGTCTGAGGAATTTCTAGGGGCGCCATTCATTCTGGCCTCGCTCATCTCGGGAACCGCCGGGTTTCTTTGGCTCAGGTTTTTTGACAACCCCAGGCAGATGGATGGTCAAACAGTTCAATGAACGACCAGCTTGATCCCTCCATGCATGAATGGACCAAGTACGAGCGGCTGATTCTCTTCGACGGCGTGTGCAATTGGTGCAATGCCTGGGTGAGTGTGACCATTGCCCACGATCCAGCCGGGCGGTTCAAGTTCGGGACACTCCAGTCCGAGCAGGGGCAACGCATCCTCCGTGACCTGCATCTGTCAGCCACGGACTATCAGACCTTCCTCTTGCTGGAAGGGGGCCATGTCTATACCAAGTCCGCAGCGGCTCTGAGGGTGATCCGACAGCTCTCCCGGTGGTGGCCCCTGTATTACGTGTGTATGCTGGTCCCGGCCCCTCTCCGCGATGTGGTCTATGATTTCGTCGCCCGTCACCGGTACCGGTGGATGGGCCAAGCGGACACCTGTCGCGTTCCGACTCAGACAGAACGTGATCGATTTGTCTGATCATGACTAGTGGTATACCGAGGGAGTAGAGGTGGCAAGCGCGCGCCAATTAAAAGACTCCCGACCCCTTATATATATGCTCCTATAACCAAGCTTCATGGTGAATTTTCATGCTCGGGTCAACCATTATCTTCTGGCAAAGTCGCTTTACCTTTCCTGACAAATTTCTCGAGTTGAGCTATTCGCCGGTAATGCGCCAGTAGCAGTTTGAGGCTAATTTCTGGATTTTCTGTGTGCTCATGTAATTCTTTGATGTTCTTGAACCCCAAGAACTTCGCTATATCTTGGGACATGGATATGAGCGTCTTGTTTTGTTCTTGTGTAAGGCGCATTTCTTGGAGCTGCACACGCTTGCGCTCGACCGAGACTTCGCCCAGGTACTTCATTACCTTAGTATAGGCCTTGGTAGCAGTTACGGCCGTGCCAGCAAGAATTCCTACAGACTTAGCTACCTGAATCGCAACGTCAACATTTAAGACTATGTCTAGCCAGCCTGGTGAGCCGTAGGAGATTGCCTTAACTTCAGGGCGATGATGAGGCGGTATCTGATGATAGAGCACCGTGTAGATGTTGACATAGCTATATCCGCCACGCCAAGGGTAGGAGGCAAGGGCCGTATTTATCCTGTCCCGGTCGCGAGGATGGAGCTTAGAGTCGAGACAGTAAATAAACGAATAGCACTGAGAGAAGGCATGTGGAAAAAGGTAGAGATCCTCAAGCTTCCATCTGCCGTCCATTAGGACGCGGTACGACTGTTCATCCTGATCCACTCCTTCAGGGTCGTCATCATCACCTTCTTCGTTTCCTGGACCCATGCTGGAGACCCCCTAATGGCTGTCTATTTCCGGATGAGCTTTTGCAAACTTGCTTTCCCCGTAACTGCAATTTCCGACTTTGGCATATGAGTGACCTTCCAAATGGTTGGTTTACGATCTACTCAAAACTCCTCTAATATCTTGTCAGTTGGTCCATGAAAATCCTATTGAATTTACCTCAACATGGTGCATTCTAGAAACAACTCTTATTGTCCTAGCTTTGACCTCTCAGCCAAGCCGATCAAGTAACTGATTGCATGTTTTCTCGATACTTCTCGCCTTGATCGAACATAGTCAACAATTGAAGGTATTGCTGGTGTGAGCGCGGCAACAAAGGCACCGACAGCCTGAGAAAAACTGAGGTTAGAAATATACGCCAAGGAAAGCGTGGGAACCTCCCACCTGGTCACACCCTTGATAAGATCTCCAAATAGGCGATCCGCGATCGATTTCATTTCATTTTGATGTTCAAGTAGGCGAGGATGAATATCCTTCGCGATAACTTTTGGGATCTGCCTCTGAATCTCGCTGGCATCTAGTCCATCAAGTGATGTCGCGAGTTTTCTTAACTCAATCGCCCAAGCTGCGTAAGCTTCCTTCGCATTCTCCCGGTATCCAAGGATCTCATCCAAAGAAAGTTTTTGCAGGGCCTGATCAGGAATAATGGCCTTTGCGACTTCAATCCCGAGCATCGGCGCCACAGGTGAGGTGCCTCCAACATAGGAGTATTCAGAGGACCGCATCGCAAGCAATTGTCCAAAGTATGGATCATCTGTTACAGGCATGTGACCTGTTTGTCCCGATATAATCATTGCATTCGTGAGCTGGAGTGACGCGGTCGCAAGTAGTATTCGAAGGGTATCTTTTCGCCCAAGTGAATCAGCGATCTTGAAGGGCTCCCATTCTAGTTTCATATCTTCGATTGGCACGCGTAGTAGTTCATGGTCATTCAGCAAAGCTGTAAGTACTTGAGTGCCGCTATACTCGCCATATTTAGCTTCTGAATCTAAAAGTTTTCCTGCGAAAGCCTCGGAGTTTGAGAGTCCTTGGAAAAAAATGTGACGAAATTTTTCGTTAGCAAAGTCTGCCAGGACATACCTCTGGTACAGCTCGTTGGCAGGACCCGAAGGTGGCGAATGGATCGACATGGTCACCGGTTGTCCTGCCATTCCGCCAATGTAGTTTCGGACTTCTGATGCTGCTCCAATCGTTCCCCATTCGCCGAATGAAACCGAAGGGCGGTCCATAAAAGCAATTTCGTCTGCGATAACTAGAAGCCATTTAAGTGTTTCTTCTGAACAAATGGTTGATCCAGAAAAGAGAAGTTTCATTGTGCCGTGTCCACGTGAGTCAGCTTCCAGTTCGCGTGCTCTTTTGCAGTAATGAAAATCTTTTGTTTTTGACCCTGCAGCAGGATAGATCAAAAGCGCTTAGAAATCGACGGGGATTCGAAGGTTTTTAGGGGAGGTTTTTGAGGCGCAGATTCAACTTCCCAGTGCATAACTTCAGCGCCGTTGAGCCAGCGCGTGAAAGACCTCGTTGGGCGTTTGAAAGCCGAGTGATTTACGGGGGCGCCGATTGAGCAGGCGCTCCACCTTTGCCACGGTCGCTGGATGGAGTGTAGAGAAGTCCGTGCCTTTGGGGAA
>Ga0209824_10000202_pt1 | contig 41938 bp, 38 predicted proteins | sample VDWuncwatermetaG_FD_184124 | JGI IMG/M metagenome (GOLD analysis project Ga0209824, IMG submission 184124) | Wastewater microbial communities from Netherlands to study Microbial Dark Matter (Phase II) - VDW unchlorinated drinking water (SPAdes)... ...
GCTGAATGGACCGTCTCTTCCTAATCACGGGATCGATCTCGGCTTTCTTAGCAGTCGTCTTGGGAGCCTTTGCCGCGCACGGACTGAAGACAAAACTCTCACCGGAGATGTTCAATATCTTCGAAGTCGGCGTGCGCTATCACATGTACCACGCCCTTGCCCTGCTGGCAGTCGCCTGGGCCTCGACCCGCTGGCCGGGAAGCAGCGTCACTGCGGCCGGATGGTTATTTTTGGCCGGCACCATCATCTTTTCCGGCAGCCTCTACGTTCTCAGCCTAACTGGCCTCCGCTGGCTCGGCGCCATCACACCCATAGGAGGTGCTGCTTTCCTACTTGGTTGGCTCTGCCTCGTATGGGGAGCATGGCGTTGACCCGCTACATGCGTTAAACTACGCTCTAAATAATGATCATCGGCATTCCTAAAGAGATCAAGGAAGAGGAAAAGCGGGTCGCCATCACCCCGTCCGGAGTTTCCGCCTTTGTCACTCATGGTCACAAGGTCGTAGTGGAAAAAGGGGCGGGATCGGGCAGCGGTATCCTGGATCGTTCCTACGACGGGGCCGGAGCAATGGTGGTGGATTCAGCGGCGGAGGTCTGGCAACAGGCTGGCCTGATCATGAAGGTCAAGGAGCCTCAGCCCTCTGAATTCCCATTCCTGCGCAGTGGTCTGATCCTCTTTACCTATCTTCACCTGGCCGCGAGTGAAGAAGTAACCCGGATACTCTGCAGCCAAAGAGTCACGGCTGTGGCCTACGAAACCATTCAATTGGAAGACGGCTCGCTTCCCTTGCTCACGCCGATGAGCGAGGTTGCCGGACGGCTGGCGCTCCAAGTGGGAGCGTGGTGTCTCCAGGCGGAGAACGGCGGCAGAGGCATTCTCCTTGGCGGCGCCTCAGGAGTGCGTCCCGGAAAAGTAGTGATCTTAGGAGCTGGAATATCCGGCTCCAATGCATGCCAGGTTGCCGCAGGCATGGGAGCCTACGTCAGCATCCTCGACGTGAACCCGTCAAAACTCCGCTACATCCATGATATCTTGGGCGGTCATGTGACGACGCTCATGTCCAACCGGGCCAATATCGAGGAGGAAGTAGTGGACGCCGATCTGGTCATCGGCTCAGTTCTGATTCCGGGCGCGAAGGCGCCGAAACTTCTTTCCCGAAATCTTGTAAAGCTTATGAAACCGGGCGCGGCGCTCGTTGATATTTCCATAGATCAAGGGGGTTGCGCCGAGACTTCCCGTCCCACTACACACCACCGCCCTATTTATATCGAGGAAGAGGTGGTCCACTACTGCGTGACCAACATGCCCGCCATCGTTCCCAACACGTCCACCTACGCGCTAACCAACGCGACGCTGTCTTATGGATTGGAAATCACGGACAAAGGTTTCCCGAAGGCCTTCAAAGAAAATCCCGCGCTGGCCAGGGGGCTCAACAGCTACGGCGGAAAGATAACCCATGCCGGAGTGGCGACCACCTTTGGAATGAGCGCAACACCGATCGAGGAGGTCATCGGCAGATGAGGCTAGTCACGCGGGCAGATTTCGACGGCATCGTCTGCGGCGCTCTGATCACTCTGATGGAAGAGATCGACTCCTATCTCTTTGTCGAGCCCAAATTTATGCAGGACGGCATGGTCAAGATCCGTGAAGGAGACATCATCGCCAATCTCCCCTACCATCCCCACTGCAGCCTCTGGTTCGACCACCACGTCACGAATGCACCGGCGTGGGAACGAGTTTCGAGTTTCGAGTCTCGAGTCTCGAGTTTAAAATCCCGAAACCCGGAACCCGAAACTCGAAACCCCGCGGTAGTGGAGGGCAAGGGAGGCTTCCGCCTCGCTCCCAGCGCCGCGCGCGTGGTCTACGAGTACTATATAACGATAGCCAATACGGCATCTCAGGAATCCAAAATCCAAAATCCAAAATCTAAAATTGTGGAGGGGCTGAAAGTTTTCGGCTCGGAGCGGATGCGATACCTGCTCGAAGAGACCGACAGGATCGACGCCGGTCAGCTTGTTCCTGAGGACGTGCTCCATCCCCAAGGCTACGTCCTGATCTCCATGACCCTTGACGGCAAACGGGCTGAAGATGAACCCTATTGGCTTCGCCTCATAGGGCTTCTGCGGGACGCTTCTCTGGAAGAGACCTTGAGGGACTCGGAGGTAAAGCAGCGCTGCCAGCAGATTTTGGATGCTCAGGAGACACTCAAAAAAATCCTCCTGAAACGGACGACTCTAAAAGGCAACGTGATCTTTGTGGATCTGCGCGGGATCAAGGATATGCCGGACGGCAACCGCTTTTTGCTCTATACGCTTTTTCCCGCGGGGAACATCTCTTTGAAGGTCGCCGATGACAGCCAGAGACCCAATACAACGGCGATCTCCGTGGGATACAACATCTTCAACACGACCTCGAAAGTCAACGTGGGCGCTCTGCTGGAAAAACACGGAGGCGGCGGTCACAAAGTCGTCGGCTCCTGCCGCGTGCCCAGCAGCGAGGCGGAAAAGGCCGTCAAAGCGATCTTGGAGGCGATCAAAGAATGAAGCCAATTTTGGATTTTAGATTTTCGATTTTAGATTTAATCCAAAATCGGCAATCCAAAATCTAAAATGGTGGAGATGAAGATCATCAAGATCAAGGAGGCCCTGAGGCACCTGGAAAAGGTCAATGAGGAAATCCGCTATGTAAATTGCGCGGAGGGGAAGGGTTTCAGCACCGGCCTCATCGCGTTCAAACCCGGAAAGGATTCCGATCCAAAACGGATCCGCCACCGAGACAAGGACGTGGTCTGCCACGTGCTCAGGGGCAGCGGCCGTTTGCGCGTCAACGGGCGAAGGATCGCGCTGAAGCCAGGCACCATCTGCCATATCCCGAAAGGGACGCCGCACGATTTCGCAGCGGGGAAAAAGGGCGAGATGGTTCTGTTTTACTCGATGATAAAAACAAGGTAAAAAAAGCTAATACCAACTATGACTAACGTACAGTTCTCCTCCTCCCTGAACGTTCGGGCAGTGAAGCAAGCCCCGCGGCGCCGAAAGAAAAAGAATCTTGCAATCTAAAATCCAAAATCTAAAATCCAAAATCGCTATAGCAGCAGTGCTCGCGCTTCTCTTTGTTCCCGGCTGCGCCTCAAAAGTGGTGCCGGAGCCTCAATATGTGCCCGCCGCCGGCCTGTTGGATATTGTGAAAGATTTCGAGCGGCTCGCGCGCGAGGACGTGTACCGCTTTCCTATTCCCAAGGATGTCACCGGGATCAATATCATGAAGGCAACGCTGGTCCGGCTCGAAGACTTTGAAAAGAAAAATCCCGGTCAATTTTTCGACTTCATCAATTTTAACAAGGCGACGGCCTACGAGAGGCTCCGGGAGTACGATCAAGCTATCGCCTATTATCGCAAGGTAACCGAATCGGACGGCCGCTTGGCGGCCGAGGCGGTCAAAAACATCGAGGCGCTGGAATCCTTCAGACGCATCCTGCAAAAACCCCTGCCGGCCCAGGACCCCTTGGAGTACATCAAAGGGATGGATGAAAAGGTGGCGGCCTGGAACGAGATCATCCGCAAGTACCAGGGGACGCCCTACGAGTACCTCGCGCGCGTGGAAGAGGAAAAGATCGACCGGGCCAAGGTGGCCTTCGTCGAGCTCAACCGCTACCGGATGAAAGACGGCAACCAACTGGTCATCCTGGGCTACAGTCAACTCGTCACGAAGCACCGCCAGAGCAAAAACCTCTACCGTTATCTCCTGGACTTCGGCGACTTCTACGCCCTATTGGCAAAGGAGTACTCCCTCCAGAACGATCCTGAGGGATTGAGCTTCGATCAGGAAACCTTCGATCAATTTGCAAAGTCCGCCTTAAGGCTCTATACCGAGGTAGCGCAGGTTGACGGGATCCTTGAGAAAATCGAGGCCCAAGGGAAGATCGAGGGGCTGCGCGGGCTGATGGAAAAAACGAGAAGACTGAACAGATGAAGCGGATCCTCATAACAATGACGCTCTCTTTCTGCCTGCTGGGAAATTTTCCCCCGGGGGCCGGAAAGGCCGCTGGGCAGGAAAAGGAGTCGCCCCTGGAGAGGGTCCTGAAGCCCCTGCCCGATTACGACCCCTTCGACAAACCACCTCTCCCTCCGCAATACTTTCCCGACGAGGTAGACAAGCGGGTGCGCGAGCTCCTCGTCGACAGTCTGACAAACGGAGAGGAGGCCCTCGAAGGACACGTCCGCTTTTTTATCAATAAGGACGCCGAACTTAAGAAGGAGCAGGGAACGGTTACGGGGCTGACGGGAGATGTGACGGACCTCTTCCACAACACGATCCGTGACCGTAATCGTTACCTGGAAGCCCAAAAGAAAGCGCTCGCCTCCGCTGCATCGCCGGAGCAGAAAAAACTCATTGAATCGAGGCTGCGCAACGACGACCTTACCCAGGCGGACGAACTGTTGAGGACCAGCAGCGCCAACCGATGGGGCGGCGTGCTGAACCGGCTGCTCAGCTCCGTCAACCTAGTAAGCATTCTTTCGAGTTCCTACGTCGGCGCGGCCGTGGACTCGGCCGTGAGCCAGATCCTCGAGGCGGGTTCGCTGGAGATCTCCCCGGAGGAGAGGAAGGCACTCACCCACTACCTCGAACACTTAAAAAGGTATCCCGACGACCCCAAGAACGGGGAAGTCCGAAAACAGGTGGAGGCTCTGGAAAAAAAGAAAAAGAGAGTCCTGGTTCAAAAGCAGATAGAGCGGGCGGAAGAAGCGGCGGGCAAAGGAGACCCTGACGCCGCCCTATTCTATTACGAGATGGCGACATGGATCGACCCGCTCTCACGCGAAGCGGAGAAGGGCCTTGAGAAGGCAAGAAAAAACCGGCGACAACAAGAGGAAGCGGCGAAAAAAAGTCTCTTGGTCGCAACGGACCGACCCCAGGAGACTGCCAACTCGACGGAGGAGCGGAAGCTCAGCGGGCTCCTCCAGGCCTTGACCCTAAGAGATCCCGAGCAGATTGAAGCACAAGCGAAGCTGTTGGCCGATAAAAACCCAGGGAAACCTCTGGCCGAATCGGCGCGCGACGCGTCGGCAGTGACGTTGGAAATCAGGGGCCGGCACGAAGAGGCAAAGAAAATCTTGGAGCAAATTGCCCGCTCTTCCAGCGACCCTCAGGCAAGAAAGAGGGCCGAACTCCTACTGGGAAGCCAGGAGTACAATCTCCTCGCCTCTTTTAACGAGGCGCGCAGTCAACACCGGCTCCAAACCGTCAAATATGTCCTGCTAGGGGAGGACTTCCTCAAAAAGAATCTCCTCTACGGCACCGCGCCGCTGATCGCCTCAGGACCGGCCGGTGCGACCTCCGTGGCCGCAGCCAACATGATCATGATCGGAACGAACCTCTTTCAGATCCTCACCTCGAACCCCATCTCCTACCAGAACGTCATCGACAAAGGAGTCGACTACATCCGCAACCATCCGCAATCGGACAGCGCCGGAGAGGTCTATGCCGTTTTGGCCGGCGCCTACGAGGAAATCGGGATGTATGACAAGGCCATTGCCTACCACGAGATGTCCGGCAAGACCACGGAGAAAAAACTCGCCGGGCTAAAAGAGAAAGCTGCCAAGGCCCTCCTCCAGGCGGCGGAAAAGGGGAGCGAAAGAAACGCCAAGGAAGCCTACCTCAAGACTATTCTTGACGACTATCCGGAAAGCGCCGCTGCTAAGTCGGCAATGCAGAAACTCACGGCGCTCATGAAAATCGAAAATCAGGGGCTCCGGATGAGCAAGAGATTCCTCATAGAGAATCCGGAACTCTACGGGCCACAGGGGCTGCGCTTAAAACCGACACTCTTCGACGGCAACCCAAGCAATATGGAGCTCGCGGATCAAGGGATCAATCTTTTGAGTGACAGAGAAATCCTCCTCCATTTCCAGACCCCCTGGGGAGTTCAGAGCCAGAGCTATCCCATCGACAAAGAAGCCAGCGAGCGATTCCAAATCGCTCTGAGAAAAAAGAATTACGACGTGGCGATGGGTGATGTCGACGCCCGGACAAAAGGGAGCCCAGGGGGAATCAGGGATATCCCCTTGCCCCTTCTCAGAGGGGAGTTGGAGAAAAAGGGCGCAGAGACCGAGGACACCGCCATGAGTTTAGTCCGCGAGGCAACAGGTCCCACTAGCGCTTTTCCCAAAGTCCTGGACCATCAGCTCCTCAGCGAGAACGAAAAGGAGGCCGGGCGTAAGTGGAATCTCCCGCCAATCCAGGGGAGCATCTCGGCAAGTCGATTTGACCTGAGCGGCTCCCTTCCAACGGGCCTCTGGGGGGATCGCCTCTCCGTAGGTACCGACCAAAAAAGTCCATTCGCCGGGCTCCAGCTCCCGATCCCCTTGCTTCAAGGCTTCATCCCCGTGGATTTCCTCCTCCAGGGTGGACCGGGCCGCTTTTCCATCTCCCCCAAGATCCACCTGCAAAAAGACAAAGACGAGGACCAGGAACTCTACCGATAGACAGAGAGGAGAGGGCTCTTGGTTAGAAAGGATCTGAGTCGCGGCTTCCTGTCGGTTCTGGGAGGGCTGCTCTTATGGGAGGTTTTGACGCGCCTTCTCTTGGAAAACGAGCTCCTGATTCCTCCTCCCAGTAGCGTGCTTCGCACGCTATGGAAGCTGGGCTCAAGCGGCGCGCTTAATCGGCATCTCTTTGCGACCCTTTTCGAGTTTGTGTGCGGCTTCAGCACCGCCTGCGTTGTCGGCATCCTGCTCGGTTACCTGATGGGTCGCTATCGATGGTTCGACGACCTCATGGATCCGTGGATCGCAACCCTCTACTCCATCCCTGTCATAGCCTTCGTGCCGTTCATCATCATTTGGTTCGGCATCGGACTGCTCTCCAAGATCATCGTGGTCTTCAAGATCACCGCAGTCGCGATCATGCTGAACACCGCGGCGGGGATCAAGACCATCGATCCCTCATTGCTGGAACTCGCTAAGTCGCTGCGCCTGAAACCGTTTGAAACCACCTATAAGATTCGCCTGCCGGCGGCACTCCCCTACATCATTACGGGGATGCGGCTCGGAGTCGGCCGGGCGATGCTCGGAGTGATCGTAGCGGAGCTTATGGCCGCCAATGCCGGCCTGGGCTATCTGCTCCGCGACGCGTCGGAGACCTGGGACAGCCCCAAACTCTTCGTGACGGTGGTCTTGCTCGCGGCCATGGGGATGGGCAGCTTCGCCCTGATAAGAAAAGGGGAACAGAAGCTCGCTCCCTGGCGTGAGACCGCCGAATGGTGACAAATGAAGGGTACTCTCAAGCTCATCTCGATCTTTGGCGGGCTTGTTCTTTGGCACATCCTCGCGACCCGAATAATTAACGACACCGCTCTTCTGGTCTCCCCGCTGGTCGTGGTCGTCAAAGGCTATGAGATGCTGTTCGTCACGGCTGAGCTCTATCCCCACCTATACGCCAGCTCGTGGATTTTTCTCAATGGCATGCTCCTCGCCACTCTCGTCGGCGTTCCCCTGGGCTTTCTCATGGCGCTCAGCCCGGTCGTGAGAGATTATGTCAACCCTTGGATGACCGCCCTCTACACCACTCCGCGCATCGCCTTTGCCCCTGTGCTGCTTCTCTGGTTCGGCATCGACATCGCATCCAAAATCATCATCGTCTTCCTCGGCTGCGTCTTCCCGATTCTCATCAACTCCTTTTACGGCATGCGGGTGGTGAGCCGGGAGTTCGTGGAGGTGGGCCGTTCCTTCCGCCTCTCCCGAGGAGCTCTGTTCCTGAAAATTCTTCTGCCCGCCTCCGTTCCCTTCATCTTGGCCGGGCTGAGACTGGCCGTGGGCCGCGGACTCACCGGCGTGGCGATCGCCGAATGGTTCGGCGCCACAGAGGGTCTCGGCTATATGATCTTCTTTGCCGGGCAGACTCTCAATATCCCTATTCTATTTGTCGGCGTGGCTGTTTTCGCCATCCTCGGTATTCTCGGCTTTCAGATCCTCAAAATTATCGAAGAGCTTGCCACCCCCTGGAGGAAAGGGTTTGAGGTAAAATAACTTATGGCCGGACCTGCACTGGAGCTCAGGAACCTTACCAAAGAGATTCCGACCGGGAACCAACAGCCGTTTGTCATTTTCAAGAACATTAGCCTCACCGTCAGGGACGGCGAGTTCGTCAGCATCGTCGGACCGAGCGGCTGCGGAAAAACGACTCTGCTCCGAGTCATCAACGGTCTCCTCCCCCCTTCTTCCGGGCAGATCTTCATTGACGGGAAGGAGCAGACGGGAGCCGACAACGAGCTCGTCATGGGCTTCGTCTTCCAGGGGGCCTCGCTGCTCCCGTGGCGTACGAGCCTGAAAAACGTCCTGTTAGGCCTTGAAGGGAGGAAACAACCCAGAGAAGCGGAAGAGATCGCCCGTTTTTACTTAAATCTGGTCGGACTGTCTGGTTTTGAGAATCATTACCCGCATCAGCTCTCCGGCGGGATGCAGCAGCGCGTCAATCTGGCCCGGGCCCTGGTCGTCGACCCCAGGATCCTTCTCATGGATGAACCCTTCGCCGCGCTGGACGCCCAAACGCGCACCTTCATGCAGCTGGAGCTGCTGAGGATCTGGTCTCAGACGAAGAAGACCGTGATCTTCATCACGCACATGATCTCGGAGGCGATCCTGCTTTCAGACCGAGTCATCGTCTTCAGCCACCGCCCGGGGCGGATACGATCCGAATTTACGGTGCCGCTTGCGCGTCCGAGAAATATCGATATAAAATCCGACCACCGCTTCGTGGAGTTGGAAAACGTGGTGTGGAAACAAATCGAGGAAGAGGTCAAGGCTGCTCGTGAGGGGAGCCCGATCTGAACGGAGGGATTCATGCGACAAACAAAAATGAAAGGCTTTATTCTCTTCGGTCTTCTGGCCCTTGGTGCGGTCTTTACTCGCCTCTCGTTGGCGGGTGAGGCCGGCCTTCCCACAGTCCGCTTTGTTCAAAGCGGCCGCACCGCGTCGAGCTGGCCGCTTTTCGTCGCCGAGGAAAAACGCTTCTTTCAAAAGAACGGCATTTATCTCGAGGAGATCATCGTACGCGGCGGGACTAACATGACCCGCGCCGTGTTGAGCAACACGATTCCCGTCGGGCGAATCAACCCGGACTATGTGATCGACGCCCGGGAAAAGGGAGCCAAGATCAAAATCATCTCCGGCGCGCTGGAAAAGATTCCCTACGATCTTATGGCCCGGTCCGAGATCAAGTCTGGAGCCAACATTAAAGGCAAGGTCATCGGCGTGGATTCACTCACCGGAGGAACCACGCTCATGATCAAAGAGGTCCTGGAAAAGGCCTACAAGCTCACGGACAAAGACTATCAATTCTTGGTCGTGGGGACTTCGCCTGATCGCTACGCCGCTTTAAAGGGCGGAGCAGTGGCGGTGACCTTTATGGGGCCGCCGTTCAATCTGCGGGCCGCCAAAGAGGGCTTCACCAAACTCACTACCTTTCATGAATATCTCGGGCCCATCCAGTTCGCCGTGGAGTTCGCTCACGAGGACTATATCCGCTCCAACCGGGCCGAGGTCGTGAAGTTTATAAAAGGCATGATCGAAGCGCAGAGGTTCATCTACGATCCTAAGAACAAAGAGGACGTGATCGGGATCTATGTGAAGATCCTGAAGAGCACGCGCGAAGCGGCGGAGATCGACTACCGCTTTCTGGTAGATGAATTTAAGCCCTGGCCAACCGACAGCTCGGTAAACAAGCAGGCGATCGAAAAGACCATGGAGCTTCGGGCCAAGGCCGGGAAGTACGAGGGGAAAAAGGCCCCGCCGTACACCCAATACGTTGACACCTCCCTCGTTGAAGAGGCCAAGAGACAACTGGGGTTGAAATAACTAATAGAGGAGAGGACACATGAAGAAAATTTGTCGACTCGCTAGCCTCGCAATGTTCATTATGCTGCTGACCTCAGCAGGCGCTAGCGGCCAACCGTTGAAAAAGATCCGCATCGGCTATCCGTCAACGAGCTTCAGGCAGAGCAACGTTTGGGTTGCTAAAGAGGTAGGGCTGTTCAAAAAATACGGACTGGAAGTAGAGCCGATCTTTCTCCGCGGAGGACAGGTAGCGACTATGGCCTTGGCTGCCGGCGACCCGCCGATCGTCAACATCGGCACGGTCGTGCAGGCCAACCTGACGGGCTATAATCTCGTGCTCATTGCGGCGGTGGAGACCATGTATGATCAGATCGTCTTCGTCCGGCCCGGTATAACCAAGCTGGAAGAGCTAAAAGGAAAAAAATTCGGCATCAGCGGCTTTGGAGCTGCGACACACTATGCGGCTACTATCCTTTTCAAACATTTAAACCTCGAGCTCAACAAGGACGTGGCGCTCATTCCAGGTGGTCCCGACGCGGAGCGCCTGGGTGCTTTAGTTTCCGGAAAAATCGATGCCACATTCTTCACTTCCTCCTCAGCTGCTCCAGCAAGAAAGATGGGTTTTACTGAACTCCTCCAGATTGCCGATCTCGGGGTTGAGGTTCAGGGAAACGGATTTGCCACCTCGCACGCTTTTATTCAGAGCAATCGAGACGTAGTAAAATCCGCTCTAAAAGGATTCGTCGAGGCAATCTACTTCATCTACGCCAACAAGAAGGAGGCCCAGAGAGTCTTTGCGAAATACATGCGCACGAACGATCCAGATGTTCTCGAAGATTCTTACCAAGGCTACGTGAAGTCGATCCCGAAGAAGCCGTATCCCACCCTCAAAGGCATCCAATTTATGCTTGACATGCTGTCCGAGAAGATGCCCCAGGCGAAAAATGCCAAGCCGGAGCAATTCGTCGATCTTAGCTTTCTTCAGGAACTTGAGAAGGAGGGCTTCTTTACCGAAATGGCGAAGAGGTACCCCACGAAATAAGGCTAAACGAATTTCGGATTTTGGATTGCCGATTTTGGATTAATCGTTCGACTGAGCTCACGACGAAGTCTAAAATCGAAAATCGGGAAAGGGAGGAACGAAGAGATGTCAACAAAGGTGATTCAGCCGAAAGACTTGTCGGATCCGAGGCCAAGATACTCTCAGGGCATCCTCGCCGAGGGCGGCAAATTGCTTTTTATCGCGGGCCAAACCGCCTCTGACAAGGACGGAGGCATCGCAGGCAAGGGAGACATCGAAGCGCAGACCCATCAGGTCTTCAAGAATCTGAGCTCGGTCCTAAAGGAGGCCGGTGGATCGCTCGATAATCTGGTCATGACCACGACCTACATCACGGACAGAAAATACCGGGAGGGCTATAACCGCGTGCGGCAGCAGTACTACAAGAAGAACTCGCCCACCAGCACGCTGGTGATTGTAACCGGACTCGCGAGCCCAGACTACCTTATAGAAATTAACGGGGTCGCGGTTCTGTAGATAGTGAAGGCCTCGGCTGCAAAGCTATCAGACTTCGAGACCCCGAAAGCCAGTCCGCAGGGCACGAGTTTTCGCGCCGCGGCCGATAGAGTAGTACCATGAGTCGAACCTCCCTTATCGGACGTCCGCGGCCCTCTCCCTCGCGCCCCTCGGCCTAGAAGCGAAGCCGCCGCCCGGTCGAAGAGCCCGCGCATCCGATAACCGGCGGTCGGAATAAGTACCTACCCATTGCGCGGGCTCGGAGAGCGGGTGGCGGCTGGCGGATTGCGATTATTCTTGGAGGAAACATCAATGAAGGTTACCGTTCTCGACGACTATCAGCACGCCTTTGATGGCTCTCCGGCGATCCAACGGCTGCGGCAAAAGGCACAAGTTCAAATCTTTACAGAGAAATTCGCCTCGGAAAAAGAGCTGATTCAAGCCCTCAAGGGATGCCAGGCGATTATCCCTATCCGGGAACGGACCCGTTTCTCCGCCAAGCTGCTGGAGGCATTGCCGGAGCTCAAGGTCATCGCTCAGACCGGAAACCACGCCTATCACATCGATATGCAGGCCGCCACGGAGGCAGGAATTCTTGTGACCATGGCCCCAGGCGGCATCGGTGTAACCGAGCTCACCATCGGACTGATGATAGCAGTGATGCGCCGCATCCCCCAAAGTGACCAGGCCATGAGAAGAGGCCAGTGGCCGCTGGTTCTAGGTAGGGTCCTCAAGGGGAAAACTTTGGGAATTCTAGGCCTGGGGAAGGTAGGCTCTGAAGTCGCACGGATTGCCCAGGCCTTCGACATGAAGGTGATCGCCTGGGGCCCAACGCTCACCAAAGAGCGAGCGCAGCAGGCAGGCGTGACCTACATGTCTTTAGAAGAAGTCTTGAAAAATGCCGATGTGGTCTCCGTGCACCTAAAACTCTCCGATCAGAGCAAAGGGCTCCTTAACGAGGCGCGCCTCCGCCTGATGAAAAAAACCGCCTATCTCATCAACACGGCGCGCGGCGCCATTGTAGATGAAAAGGCGCTCTTCAAAGTTTTGGATGAGAAGGCTATTGCCGGCGCGGCGCTCGATGTCTTCGTGGAGGAGCCTTTGCCCGCGAGCAACCCGCTCACGAAGCTCGATAATGTCGTCCTCGCTCCCCACTTGGGTTGGCCCACGGATGTCGGCTTTCAGGGCTTTGCGGAAAATGCGGTCCAAAACATTCTTGACTATATGGAGGGGAAACTCACCCGGGCAGTGAACCCCGAGGCCCTGCAGAGGAGGAAAAGGGCGTCATGAATAACCTGACGCAAAAGAGATGTGTCCCGTGTGAGGGAGTCGCCCCTCCTTTGGGCAAGGACGAGGTCCAGAGACTGCTCGGTCAGATTTCCGGATGGTCTCTCAGCGGAAAATGGATTACCAGGGAGTTTGCCTTCAAGAATTTTGTCGAGGCGATGAAATTTGTCAACCGGGTGGCCGCCCTCGCCGAGGAGGAAGGGCACCATCCCGACATCCACATCCATTACAACAAGGTGCGATTCGACATCTGGACCCACGCCATCGACGGCCTCTCGGAAAACGATTTTATCCTCGCCGCCAAGATCAACGCGCTACAGGGCTGTTGAAATAGCCTGCCTACGGGCCGATTCTCTCCTGCGCCGGCTTCCCTTGAATCCAATCCGTAATGGCCTTAACCACTTCACGTTCCTTGCCCAGGAAACCATGCTCACTCATCGCCTCGCAGGGCTCGGAGCGCGGCGGATCTCCTCCCAGAACTTCGATGAATTGGGTCCTAGGACTTCCGCTCATTCTGCTCTGGAGCTGCAGCGCGTCGTTAAAGCGCGAAGCCCAACAGCCATCTTCCCGATGATGGACGAAGAGCACAGGGAGCGCAATATTTTCCAAAGGGAGGTTGAACAACGACCATCCCGCGCCCCTGCTCGCGCCCATGCTGGAGGTGAGAATGATGCCGCCGAGTCGCTGATCCTTGAGTGCGGCCCCCAGGTGCGCGACGGAGATTGTCCCTCTGCTCGTTCCGACGAAAAAAATCGGCCTCGGCAACTTCTGGTCTAAGAGGTCGATGATCTTCTTGACATCTTCCGCATGCTCTTTGCCGACCCTAAACTGATCACTCATCCCATACGCTTGGTCCGAAGGGACATCCACGATGGCGACCACAAAGCCCTGCTCCACAAATTGGTCGGAACTACGCGCGAGAAAATTTTTACTTAAACTAATTTTCCCTCCCCGCTCGGAGAAATGATTCGCTCCGTCGCCTCCAGGGAACATGAGCAGAGTTCCTTTGGAGGGGCCTCCCGACGCCATGATCAGGGCCTTCACGGTTACGCCCGGACGTGTCTCCAGAGTCACGATCTCCTGCGCCGCCTGGGCAGGAGCAGCGATCAAAGAGACTACCAGAGGCAAAAGACAAAGAAAGAGAGTCACTACAGCCACCGGAGAAACTTTCGGAAAGGCATCACAACGACATCCACATCCATATATAACAGGGTTCGCTTCGATATCTGGACCCACGCCATCGACGGCCTATCCGGAAACGATTTCATTCTCGCCGCAAAAATTGATGCGTTAAAGTAGCTTTCTACAGGATCTAGCCCTTCTTGCCGTATACCCGATCGATGAAGCCTTGCTCTTCAAGCTCTCGGACGATGCTGTCGTCGATGAGATCATCCACCGTAAGCTTCTTGCCCGGATTCACTTTGAGCGCGGCGTCGAGCTGTATCTTCATGCCCTCCCGGGTGGTGTACGGGACCCGCTCGATGAGCTTGGCCGTGGATCGATAGGCGTCTTCGAGATAATCCTTGTTGGCGCCGCGGAGGTACTTGGCGACGACCCGCTGCGTCCCTTCTCTGTTGGTCTTGAAATAGTGCCCGGCCTCGATCATGGCCATCACCACCCTTTTCGCCGCATCCCGCTTTTTGGCCAGGTAGCTCTTGGTCGTCACCGCGCAAATAAAAGGCAGCGGATAGGGTTTTGACAGGTCTGCCATGTTGACCAGAATCCTGTAAGGCACAAGCCCTTTGGTTAGATGAACGTTCCCAGGAGGGGATGGGAATCCGGCGATCGCGCCGCGGCTGAAGGCGGCCGCCCGGTCCGAGGCGCCGCCGATCTGGAGAATATTGACATCTTCCATGGGTTTTAGCCCCACGCCCTTGAGCATTTCCCTCGCCGCGACGTCCGAAACGCTTCCGAACCGGCTGATTCCGATCGCTTTGCCCTTGAGATCTTCGGGCGACTTCACGCTCTCCAACACCACCAGCTCGTAAACCAGCGTGTTGATGAAGCAGCCTACGCTCACCAGATCGGCGCCGCGCGCGGCGGCCAGGGCGACGCCGCTTCCCGCGGCATTGCCGACATGGATGTCACCGGCCAAAATGGCAGCCACACTGATGGTCGTGCTCCCGATGTAGACCAGGTCGGAGTCCAGCCCGTGCTTTTTGTAAAAGCCGAGATCCTGCGCCACCGTCCAGATGGCGTTAATGGCGTCTGTAGAGCTATAAGCCAAGCGGACTCTTTCCTGGGAGTACGATGCTGTCCAGGGAATAGCAGCCGCAAGCATGAGAACTAAAAAAAGCAGACTCCATCTGAATCCTCTATCTCTCATAGGCTCCTCCTTTGATATGAGCGCAGTCAGGCGCTTTTTCTGCGGCGGGTTATTTGAAGTAACCCTCCTTAACTAGCTGTTCGACCAAACTGGTATCGATAAACGGCGCGGGATCCGCCGAGGCAGCCTTCGGGGTCTTTCTCTTGATAGCATCTAGAGTCGTGCGAATGCCTTCGACTCTGGGCCTGGGTACGCGGTCAACCCACTTTACAAACATCTGGTAAGCATATTCTGTATCCTCGCGATTGCTGCCGAGGAATTCCATCAAATAGGTGATGGTTTTCTCTTTCTGTTCAAAGTAGACCTTCATTGCATCGGCGATCGCTCGAACGAAGCGAATCACGTTATCCCGGTTTGCTTTGAGATAAGACATCTGTACCCACTCGCCGTTTTGCTGCCAAGGGATTCCCAGCTCAGGCAGGGAGATGAGAGACCGAAATCCGCGTTTCTCGGCGATACGGTCAAAGGGAGGCGCAAGCGGTCCGAACTGAACCTCTCCCTTCTCCATCTGGGCGATGATGTGAGCCGTGTCAGGTCGGGGAAGCTGGACGAGCTTCACGTCTTTTTCTGGATCGATCCCCAGCCTGGCAAGGGCGAACCTCAGGGCTGTGTCCGGTATCGTGCCAAAAGGCGCTCCGATATGACCCGTCTTCCCCTTTAGATCCTCCGGCTTCGTGATCTCCTTGTGGACCATTATTTTGTAAGGGAACACATTCACCCAGGAGCTAACCAGGACAAAAGGAGGAGCCCCTTCTAATGTGGCTGTTACAAACGCCGCGGCTCCAGATCCGGTCGATATCTGCATACTTCCGCTGAGCATCGCCTGCACCGCATTGGCAGTACTGGTCTGGATGATATTCACATCCAGGCCATGTTTAGCGTACAGGTTCTCTTTTTGGGCAATGAAGTAGAGGCTCGTTCCCGGATTGATCCCGGTCTGGCCCACGGTCATTTTGATGTTCTGAGCACTAGCCTGGGACAGCGTCAGGGCATTCAAAATTGTTCCGAGCAATAAACCGGCGAGCCAGAAAGGATAAGATCGGAAGATCATCCTAGATTCCATTGAGCTACCTCCTTAAGGGTTACTTCGCAGGCTTCCACTTGTCCAAGCGCCTCTCGACGGCTTTGAGCAACTCCGTTAAGCCTGCGCCCAGACACGCGATAATCACGATAGGGGCGAACATCGCCGCAATCTGAAAGCGTTGTGCCGCCACCGAGCTCAGGTATCCCAAGCCCATGGCAGCCCCGTACTGCTCCGCCACCACGATATAGACCAAGGCCCTGCCCAGAGCCACCCTCACCCCGGCAACGACGTAAGGGAGCGAGCCGGGCAGAGAAACTTTAAGGAAGATCGTCGCGTCGCTGGCGCCAAAAGAGCGCGACATCTTGATGAGGTTAGCGTCCGTATTGGCGATGCCCGTCATGGTATTGATCAGAACCGGGAAAACCGCAGCGAGAAAGGTCATAATGACTTTGGAGATGGCCCCAAGACCAAAAAGCATGATGATCAGAGGGAGAAGTGCAATGAGCGGGGTCGCATAAATCCCTGACAAAAGTGGGTCCAGTGTCCTGCTGATCCCCTTGTACCAGCCCATGGGGATTCCGAGCAGCACTCCGGCGATCGTGGCGGTGATCAGCCCTACGGAAAAATTCGTCAGGCTAAAAATCATGTGCTCCCAGATCACCCCGCTGGCGAACAGCTCAATTCCTTTGACAATAATCTGGCTAACGGGCGGGAAGTAGAAAGGGTTCAGAAGGTGGGTACGGCTGGCAACCTCCCAGGTGAGGAAAAAGACGAGAATCCCTAGAACGCCTAAGTAGTGAGACGCGACGTCGAGGACCCATAACCTCGCACGACGGGTCAGGGGAAAGCTGGTTGCATCATGGGAAACAGGAACCAGGGTGGCCTCTCGTTCCGAGGTCGCCCGCTTTGTGGCTGAAAGAGGCTCGGTTTCTAGGGCCATTCTTCTCCCACCTCCAGATCTCCTAGAGGTTTTTCCGAAAATAGCGACGCCAACCCTGGGAGCGAGCACTGCAGTGTCCCCTCGGCCGGCCCTGTAAGCTAAACTGCCTTTCTCACGGGCTCTCGCTGCAAATGTCTTTTCACCTCGTCGAGGTGCATGACGTCGGCGTATTTGTGATGCAGGTCAAAAAGACTCACCTTATGGGAAAGCGGACTCCGGTCAAAGACGCACTCTTCTACGACCACCGCATGAAACCCGTAGGAATAGGCATCGACGACGCTGGCACGGACACAGCCGCTGGTGCTCTCGCCGCACACGATCAAACTATCAATTCCCATTCGTGTGAGATGCGCAACCAACGGCGTGCCGAAAAAGCCGCTGGCCCGCTCCTTGTAAATGATGAGATCACCGGGTTCTGGCTTGAATGCTTCGTGGATCTCGTAGGAATTCTTCTTGATCTCCCGAATCCGGCGATTGGTCGCGTGCACCGTCGCCGGTCTTACCTCTTTTCGCGTTTCCGTCGTGGTATAGATGACCGGGATCTTTTTGGACCGCGCCAGGGCAAAGAGTTCTTGGATAGGTTTGACCGCGTTCCAGGCGTAGCTGCCGCACGAGCTCGGATATTCTTTGACGACCTCCGGCACCGGTCGCGCTCCGCCCTCGAAGACCAGATTGTAGAGGTCGATGGCCAGCAGGGCCGGGGTTCGGCCCACATAGGTCTCCCTGCTATAGTCCCGATAGATATCCAAAATTTCTTGGCTCACGACATCTTTCCAGCAGTGGTCTTCAAATAGATCCGGCATAGCCATTGACCTCCGTTTGGGTTTTTTGCAGCGCCATTTTTATGCTGCGCCGCCAAATCCTTTGAGGGAGCCTTTCAGCCGAGCCCCTCTTTTGGGCGTGAGTTCTCTCTTTCCAAAGTGCAAAACCCAACCCTATGGCTGTGGAATGGGAGTATCATTCATCTAACCCCGATCCGAAATAAATTTCGACCCTACATCAGCAATTTCCCTCTCCCGTTCGCGGGAGAGGGCCAGGGTGAGGGCAAAATCCAAGTGCACCGCCCTCACCTTTATCCTCTCCCTCCAAGGGAGGGCGAGGAGGTTATTTGGAACGGCTCCGAGCATCACTACCGCGAAAAAGATCTTCGGATCGGGGCTAACTCTGCTTCCTCTTAGACCATTAACTCCTGTCTCTTCAATCGCCACACTGTGTGACGCGCGTTAGCCCTGACTTACGCAACAACCGGCCTTTCATAACACGGCGAATAGACCCAAAGCAATGGGCTCTGGGCTGGCCTGGCTGAGCGAGTACGCCTGCCTGCCGCTGTTCGACGGCAGACAGGCTCGCAGTCAGGCCTCTCCAACCAAACCTGTATGTTTCCCACAGCAGAGACCCCTCGTTTCCAGAAGGGACTCTACCTAGCAGGTCTCCTCCGTCAAAGATCCAAGCTTCGCATCAAATTCGGGATAGGTGCCTACTAGCCTATCTCTCTACGAAAGTCAGTCTAAACCGCATCACATTCGGGAAAGACCTTTTTTTTCGCATTGACTTCCGGACCATCGCCTAGGTATCTTTTATCGACCTAGGAGGAAAGAAAAATGGCCATAGATAAAGAGGCTGCAAAGAAGGTCTTGGCACACATCGACAGAAATGAGTTGGCACAACTCGCGTGCGATCTGGTGAATATTCCGAGTCCGACAGGACAGGAGAAAGGTGTCGCTGATTATATCCTGAACTGGTTCCAGGCAAACGGCCTGAAGGCCGTCCGCCAGGAGGTAGAGGTGGATCGCCCCAATGCGGTGGGCATTCTTAAGGGCGATGGAACAGGGCTGAGCCTGGGCTTCAACGGCCACATGGACACGAGCTTCACTGGGACGCAGGAAGATCTCCGTATGGTCGCCAACGTGGAGCCTGATACCGAGCTTAAAGGATCGATCAAGGACGGAAAGGTCCGTGGCCTCGGCATTTCCAATATGAAAGGCGGCGTCGCCGCTTTCATGATGGCGGGCAAGGCACTTGGAAAAAGCGGTATCAAGCTCAAGGGGGATGTCATCTTCGCCGCGGTTGTTGGGGAAATTTCCCGCACTCCTATCGGCCCCTGGCAGACCAAAGAGTATCGTGGCGAAGGGGCTGGTACAAGGCACCTTCTCACTCATGGCATGCACTCCGACTACGCCGTCGTGGCGGACGGCTCGGACATGAACATTGTCTGGACCCAAACCGGAGTGGTGCAGATCAAGATCACGACATTCGGCAAGGCCGAAGCCGCCTGGGGAACCAAGCGTTCGACCCATCCCATGGTCAAGCTGAACGCGATAGTCAAGATGACCAAGATTATAGAGACGCTGGAGAAATGGGCGGAGCGCTTCGAAGAGCAATATATTTACAACTCCCCCACCGGTCCCATATACCCGAAGGTCAACATCGGCGCGATCGAGGGAGGCGCGCCTTACCGGCCCAACTACTTTCCAGGAGTCTGCAGCGCCTATGTGGATGTGCGGATCCCGCCACAGGTGAGGCCTGTTACCGTGCAACACGAGATAACAAAGACCCTATCGTCGCTGGGGATCGAATATGAGATGGAGGCCTACAAATCGCTCCTCGGCCATGAGGGAAAAGGGGTAGAACCTTTAGTGAAATCGGTCGAAGAAGTCTACCAGTATCTCTTCGGCCAGAAGGTGAAACCGGAGGCGCCAGATCGAGCCAGCATCTGGACCGACACTAACGTGTACAACGAACTGGGAATTCCCGCTGTAAAAATTGGCCCTAGGGGGAAAAGGATTGGCCCACGCAACGAGGAGCTTGACATCGATCAAATGGTCAAGGCCGCAAAGCTCTACGCCCTAGTAGCTCTGGATATCTGCAACCGCGAGCGCCATGAATCCCGGTGAAGCATCAATGGGAAGGAGAAGAATCATGGGCAGGATGTTTGCCGTTGTGATTCTGTTTTTTTCACTAGCAGGAGGCCTGTGGGTAACCTCCTCCCGTCGGGCGCAGGCTCAAATCGATTCTCCAGAGGAAAAAACCCCAAATAGGATAGTAACTGAAAGACTTATCACTAAAATTCATCCTTCTTGGATAAGAGAAACCTTGAAAGTAAGCCCAGACAACAAGCGGGTGGCGTACGTGACTCAAGCAGACAACAAGAAGTTTGTGGTTGTCGATGGAAAGGAAGAGAAACCATACGATGGCATAATGCCAGGCAGTCCGCTCTTCAGCCCAGATAGCAAGCGGGTAGCTTATGCTGTTCATGTACTAGACTACCAACGCAACAATCAGTTTGTGGTCATCGATGGGAAGGAAGGCAATCAATACTACGGCGTCGGCCAAGGCTCGTTCACCTTTAGCCCAGATAGCAAGCGGGTGGCGCATGCGGCTCTACTGGCCAATCAGTGGTTTGCGGTGGTCGACGGTAAAGAAGAAAAAAAATACGATGGAATCACGCAAAGGACTCCCATCTTCAGTCCAGACAGCAGAAGAGTTGCTTATGCGGCTCAAATGGGCGATAAGGCGTTTGTGGTCGTGGACGGAAAAGAAGAAAAACAATACGATGCTATCGCGACAGGCGCTCTCATTTTCAGTCCGGATAGCAAGCGGGTGGCATACGTAGCCCAGGCGGGCGATAAGTGGTCTGTAGTCGTCGATGGGAAAGAGGAAAAGCTATACGACGGCATCGCAACAGGCACTCTGATTTTTAGCCCAGATAGCAACCGGGTAGCTTATGTCGCTATAGTAGGAAACAAGTTGGTTGTAGTCGTTGATAGAATAGAAGAAAAACAATACGATGCCACAACGCGAGGCAGTCCAATCTTCAGCCCAGATAGCAAGCGGGTGGTATATGCAGGCCACGTGGACAATAAATGGTCTGTCGTTATCGATGGAAAAGAAGAAAAATATTACGATCTGGTCGTCTCTCTCGCTTTCAGTCCGGATAGCAAGCGCGTAGCTTATATGGCGCGAGTGGACAATAAATGGTTTGTGGTCGTAGATGGAAAACGAGAGAAATCATACGATGGGATCGACGGCGGCGCTTCCATTTTCAGCCAAAATAGTAGGCGGGTAGCCTATGCGGCCAGGTTAGAAAATAAGAACTTTGTGGTCGTGGATGGAAAAGAAGGGAAACCATACGATGGTATCATGCCACGTACTCCGATCTTTAGCCTAGACAGCAGAAGGGTAGCTTATGGGGCTCAAGTAGGCAACAAGAAGCTTGTGGTCATCGATCGAAAGGAAGGGAAGGACTACGATGACATCGTTACTGATGGAGGTGGAAAGATTATTTTTGACTCACCTGATAGCGTCCATTATCTTGCCGTAAACGCTGATAATATCTTTTTAGTGGAGGAAAGGTTAAAGTGAGGCGGGGAAGAGGCAATAGTTGAAAAGCTACGGTTTGATGATCAGAGATGGCTCCTCGGCGGCCTTTTCCTTGGTTTGGCTGAGATAAAAGGCCAGACTCTTTTGCATCCAACCGGTAAGGAAAGAGATATCCAACGGGCCGAGATCTCCTTCTCCGAGTTGAAGGGCAACAGCCAATGCCAGCTTGGCCTGCTCCTCGCGCTGGGTCTCGAGAAGGTAGAGCGCCATATCTTCCATCCTGCTTTGGAAGAGCTGTCTCCTCTCGCCGGAAAAAATCTCACGCACTGCGTCGCGAACGATGCCGGAAAAACGCTCCTCTTTTTGCAGTTGATTGAGGACCAGGCGACTCTCCTGCGCCTCCTCGACCTGCTGCAAGTAGGGCTTCATCCAATCCTCGTCCAATATCCAGGTACGAAACTCAGCTTCGTCTAACAACCTTCGAGAAAGCTCACGCCACGCGCCCGCCCGGATTCCTTCCGTGCTAAGGCGACTATATACGGGATGGGCAAAAGGTTTGGGTTTGGCCGGGTTGAAAACCGCCCGTAAGGATGGAAATTCCTCCATTCCGCTTCGGCCCAATGACTTGGCCTTCTCAAATCCCTCGTAAAGAATACGGTCGCCATACTCCCACGGGATAGAGATCATGGTAATGCCATGATTCTTCCTGATATCCTGTGTCATACGACGGAGCTCTTTGCGCCGGATAAGCGCTCCACCGAATTGCAGCAACCCTTCTCGATCGCTGACCATCCCCTGGAGCAACTGAATGCCACTCCCAGCCTGAGGCCTGGCGAGCCAAACCAGTCTTCCTCCTGCTCCGTCCACTGAAGAGAGATAGCCCTCGATCTCCAGCGTCAGCCTGAGGATCGGCCTCTGAAGCGATTCGCTGGCATGTTCTGACGGAGGTGCGCTGATCCCCTTCTGCGCCAACTTGAAAAGCGAGCGGCGGACCTCTTTCTTGACCTCTTTATCGGTTGCGGTTTTTTGCAGCGAGGTCAAAAGCTCAAGCACGGCAGAGTCGGCGATCCGGCCTAAAAGGAAGATGACCGCGAGGTCGGTTTCACGTCCTTTTCCCAGTTGGTTGCTCAGCGATCCCAAAGCGGCTGGGGAGAGATCTGCTGTCTCTATGCCGGATAGACGCAGACGCTCCAGACCCCTTTGCACGGCCTCCCGCTGTAGGTCTTTTTTAGACAACTCCCATCCCCTCTCTTCCCACCCCTCCTTATCCCAGCTTGAACAGGTCGCCTTTTTTTGCGCGCCTCCCGGCAATGGTAAAATTCGGCCACTCCTCTACCTGAGCATCCTTGTAGTTCTCACGGTACCACTTGGCGATATCGCCCGCGCGGGCGAACCAAACTTTAGAATGGCCTTTGGCGTACCGGATGAACTCCCGCAGCAATATCGCTCGAAAGGGCCTGCCGCCAACAAACGGATGATTGCCCCAGATCATAAACTTTGGATCTGTGACCCCTTCTTCGTAGAGGCAGTCAAAAGAATCCTTCCACATCTGAAGAAGGTCACGAGGCGTGCGCCCGGCGCGCTGGTAGCTGGAATAGTCGTTGAGGTCCTGGAAGTAAGAGAGGACGGTCAGTTCTTTATTTTTGACCTTAAGCGTGTAAGGCGTCTCTTCGTGCTGCGGGTCCATCCAATAGGTGTAACCGAGCTCGGTGATGATCTCCACGGTATCTGCGCTCGGCGCCACTCCGGTCGAAAGATATCCTTTGGGCGCTTGCCCCACAGTCTCCTTCACTATCTTGACAGTTTTTTCCAGATCTTTCTTTTCTTTATCTCGCCTCTTCATATAACTGTAGTCATGGATCCATGTCTCCGTGCCGATTTCGTGACCCTGATTGACGATCTCTTTAAAAACATCCGGATAGTTCATGACCGTGATTCCAGTCGGGAAAAAGGTCGTCTGGATACCTTCCTTTTGCAGCAGCTCCAACATGCGGAATATACCTACACGCTCGCCAAACTCACGGTCCGTGATGGTCGGAAGACTTTTCTTCGTGACGGCATTTTTCGGATGCGCTCGCCGGTTTTCTTGCTGCAGAGAGCTGGGCGCACCTAAGTCCTCCGGCCATGTTTCAAATGCGACACAGGGTGTGATGGCAATTCGGGCTCCGTCCGGCCACTTGATCGGTGATCTTTTTCTCTTCATAATCTCCTCCGTTCGTTTAAAATGAGAATACTTTCTGCCATAATTCAGCAGACTTTCCAAGCCCCGTTATGACCCAGCGGATTTTGCCTGTTGCCCTCTTTCTTCTCGCCACATCTATGATCTTCTTCGGTGACCTCGCCCGGACCCGAACGACCCATCCAGCTTCTCGCAATTGCCCTCACGATGCGGAGCAGGTCTATATCCCTGCGGGAGAGTTCCTCATGGGGAGCACCAGAGAAGAGAGGGAATATGCCTATGAACTAGACAACGGAGTCACCCGCGCCTACGGCTGGTACGAAAGAGAGACAAGAAGAAAAACCAACACTGGCTCTTATTGCATCGACCGCTTTGTGGTGACCCATGCTCAGTACAAGAAATTCATCGACGAAACCAGACACGCAGAGCCCTATATCTCATCCGACGCCTATCAGCGTCAGGGATTCCTGGTCCACTCTTATGCGAAGGTGAAGGAATTTCTCTGGAAGCAAGGTTCTTTTCCCGCTGGCCAGGAGGATCATCCTGTGGCTCTGGTAAGTCTTGACGACGCCAAGACTTACTGCGCCTGGAAGAGTGAAAAGATGGGCCGCAACTATCGCCTTCCTACAGAAGTGGAATGGGAAAAGGCGGCCCGTGGAACTGACGGCCGCATCTTCCCCTGGGGAAACAAATGGAATTCGAACTATCTAAATAGCGGCAAACGCTTCGGCTCGACTACGCCAGTAAACCGCTTCCCAGACGGGAGAAGCCCCTATGGGCTCTATGACATGATTGGAAATCTCTTTGAATGGACGGCAACTCCCTGGGACGAGTACAACTTCGTCCTAAAAGGATGCTCCTGGGATGATCTCCCCGGCACCTGCCGCGCCGCCATGAGACACGGCCGTCCGCCTCAATCGAAACACATCTTGATCGGATTCCGCTGCGCGTCGGACTTACGGTGATACGGTCTTAAACCACTTGTCGTAGAGCCTCTGATAAGCCCCATTCTCTTTCAGCGTGAGCAGGGCGTTATCGACAGGCTTGCGATAGGGACTGTTCGGAGGGAAAACAATACCGTAGCTCTCCTTGCGAAAAACAGAGCCAACGACGCTGACCTTCCCTTTGCCATCGTGCGAAGCGTAGTAGAGAAGCACTGGCGAGTCAAAAACAACCGCATCTGCCTGCCCATTGAGAAGCGCCTCGTAGGCCTGTTCGATCTTCGGGAACTCCAAAACCTGACTGTTCTGCTGGTGGAGATATATGGCCGAAGTGCTGCCCGTCGTGGTCGCGACTTGCTTACCCGGCAGGTCTTCCGGACCCTTGATATCCCCCTGCAGTTGCTGCACCGTCAGCGAGGCGGTCACAGTGGCCGTGAAGTACGCGACAAAGACGACACTGATGAACATCCAGAATACCGCGATGACGCGTCCGACGGCGCTCTTGGGCATCTGGTCCGCCTGGGTTGCTAGGGTTGCGAATGCCCACCAGCAAGCTTCGAAAATGGCGGGGAAATAGGACTTGCTTTCAATCATCCCTCGACTGTGTCGGCGTTCCGACCACCACACCAGGTGGGCAGGTACAAGAATAGCCAGAAGAACAAAGCCTATCAGTGGCAAGACGGCGTAAGAAAAAACGAATGCCAACATGTGGGCCAAGAAACCACCATCTCCCGATTGAGCCCGCACCATGATTTGCATACCGGAATCGAACATGGGCTGAGAAAAATCAAAGGCCTTGCTCCGCTCGGCGGTAACTGAGATAGCCGCGATGCCCAGCTCCGCCTTACCCGATTCGACAGCAGAGAGTAGATCTTTGACCGTTGGGGTGACAACCAGCTCGGATTTAACCTTGATCTCGTCGGCGATGCTGTGCCAGAGGTTCATACTGAATCCTGTAAGCTTGCTATCTTCTTCAAACACGAAGGGAGGGATGATGCGCGTCGCCACACGGAGAGGTCGATTTGGAGCTTGAGCCTCTACCGCGCTCGGCAACAGGAGAAGTATAGACAGTCCAAGCAGCGTTCGTTTCCATCTACCCGATATCCGGTTTTGGCCAATCGGCTTACTGCTGCTTGCCCAGCGAAAAAACATCAGGTAGAAACTATCCGATAAGGAGACGAGGTATCAACCTGATCTGGGCCTCGCGGTGGGATGGACATTTAGCCTTGCTTGGGGTAAGGGGACTTTAAATGAGGGAGGCCTATATGGGTATGCTAAAACTCGACGGTGTCACTCACTGGTCCATTCCGGTGAATCATTTAGAAGAGTCGGAAAAGTTTTATGGTGAGGTGCTTGGCCTGGAGCCGAAGGGACGTCTGGGAAATTCCAACATGTCCTGCTTTACAGTTGGTGGGCATTCCATTTTGCTCTGCCAGCGCAAAGAACCTGTTGTTAGAACGCCCGAGCAGGACAACCGTCTCCACCATGCCTTTGACGTGAGCCCGCAGATGTTTGAACAGGGCTGCAAACTTTTTCAACGGATAGGCGTTAAGATCGCGGAAGCGATTGTCTATCGCGAGCGCGGTCACTTCACCGGTCGGGAGCTTTACTTCCTGGATCCGAGCGGAAACATGCTCGAACTGCGTGATCCGACGTGGAAGCCCGGGATGCCAACACCGCCGTACGAAGAAATCGTGCGCTCGTGAAGTTCGGTTACTACCTTCTCAACACTTACGTCCCGGAGCTGGATGGAGCGAGCCCAGAGCTGTACGCGCACTGGCTCGAACAAATTGATGCCGCTGAGGATCTAGGGTTCGATAGCCTTTGGGTTACCGAACATCATTTTCGTCTCTTCGGTGGTATGATTCCGAATCCACAACTCCTTCTCACAGCCGCGGCGCAACGCACGCGGCGCCTGCGCCTCGGCTCGTCCGTGTCGCTGGTCCCGATGCATCACCCTATCCGCATTGCCGAGGACTTCGCCGTGCTCGACCTCCTTTCCAATGGACGTGTAAACTTCGGGGCCGGGCGAGGTATGAGCAGCAGCGAGTATGCGGTCTTTGGTGAGGATTGGAACACCGCGCAGGCGCGGCTTGTGGAGGCGCTCGAGGTCATGGTGCGGGCGTGGAGAGATGACGTCCTCAACTGGGACGGGAAATACTACCACTACCACGATCTGACAGTCCGCCCCAAGCCGCAACAGAAGCCCCATCCTCCCATTTATGTCACCGCCCAAAAGGACCCAGAGAGCTTCAGCATGATCGGCCGCCGGGGTTTCCACCTCATGACGGTCCCCTGGATTTTCGGTAATGAGCCTCAACGCGGCCGCATAGAGATCTATCTCAAGACTCTGATAGAGGTCGGCCACTCCGTAGAAGACCATGACGTCTTTGTCATGTACCCGGCCTATGTGGGTGAGAGTGACGAGCAAGCACGAGCTGACGCCATCGAGCCTTGGCACAGATGGCGGAGCTTTGCCCTCGCGGAGCTAGGACTCGATCCCAGCAAGGGAAGCATCTACGAAGAGCGCTTTCGTCATCTCAGTTACGACGTCATGGTAGCGGACAGCCACGCCATCTTCGGCGGGCCAGAGACATGCGTGCGCCACTTGCAGCGGATTCGGGATATCGTGGCGCCCACGCACATCGGCCTGGTCTTCCACTTCGGCGGCTTGAGCCAGGGCAAAATTCTCAAGTCCATGGAGCGCTTTGCCCGCTTCGTCGCGCCGGCCCTGGAATAGCGGATGAGAGCCTTATTGGGAACCCTTATCCCTTCGCTCCAGTGCCTCCTCGGCGGGAACTCTTTTCTGCTCGCCTCGGGCAGCATCGAAACTCGCCCACTAAAATACGTAACGGGCTCAGACATCGATGCTGCTGATCCTCGGCTCCGCAGAGAGTTCCAACGCCTCGGAGCCAATCTTCGCTCAGGGACAGAGGGTTCCCTGCTCCGCTAGACAGCGACGGAGGGCTTCGGAAAAAAGGCTCCGAGGGGGCGAGGCTGAAGAGCGCAGACGTAGGAGTAGAAAGGCCCCCGCAGGCCTGACTGTTGAAGTAAGCAGCCTCAGGGGTTGGGAGGGGGGGGCCCTCAAGGCACTGGCTCATCGGCTGCGCTAGGAAGAGTCGCCCCTGAGGAGCCGCCTTTTGAAGGGTCACTCCGGGAGGCCGGAAGGTTTTCTCCCGAGGAACCACACTTTTCGAAGTAGAACCCAAACGGTCTTGACTACGCAAGAGATGCCAGATAAGGAAAAAGGTTGATTATCAGTCAGGAGGTCGCGTTATGGCAGATGGAAAAATGGTGGAGTACCGAGTGGACAAGGGCGTCGCGCTGCTAGAGCTGAATCGCCCGCCGGTCAACAGCTATACCCACGAACTGCTGCGGGAGCTGGACGAAGCCCTTCTGCAAGCTCGATTTGATGACGCGGTTCACGTCCTGGTCCTCACGGGCAAGGTGGAAAAGTTCTTCTCCGCCGGCGCGGACATCAACATGCTCGTCAACAAACCTCTCTCTTACAAAAATAATTTTGCCCTGCACGGCCACGAGGTACTGATGCGCATGGAAAATACCCCCAAGCTCATCATCGCTGCGATCAACGGCCACGCGGTCGGCGGCGGACTGGAGATCGCCATGGCTGCCGATATCCGCATCGCCAGAAAGGAAGGCGGCAGGCTGGGGTTGGCGGAGATCAACCTCGGCGTGATGCCGGGCATGGGCGGGACGCAAAGGCTTCCCCGCCTCATTGGAAAAGCGAAGGCGCTCGAGCTATGCGCGACAGGAAAAACCATAGCCTTCGAGGAGGCTCTGGAGATGGGTCTCATCCACTACATCTACGAGCGCGAAAATTTTCTTGAAAAGGTGATGGAATACGCCCAGCAATTCGTCACACCCAACAAGGCCAGTATGGCCGTAGGCAAGGTCAAGCGAGCTATCCAGACTGGGTTAGAGATGTCTCTGCCTGACGGACTCGCTCTCGAGAGAGAAGTCCTAGCTCAGACCTTCGGCAGCGAAGACGGCAACGAAGGCGTGAAGGCTTATCTGGAAAAGAGAACCGCGCAATTTAAGGGAAGGTAAACCCAGCTATCAGCGTTCAGCAATCAGCCTTTATGAAAGTTTCGAGTTTCGGGTTCCGCGGGAGAAAGGATTAGGGGTCTTCTTTAACTCGAAAGTAGAAACTCGTAACGCGAAACTCATTTGCTGACGGCTGAAAGCTAATGGCTAAGCAACTATAATACGGAGGTTCTATAATGGCCAAGATGTTAATTGGAGGAGAGCTAGTCGATTCGGTCAGCGGGCAAACTTACGAGGTTCGAAATCCTGCTACCGGTGAGGTGGTAGACAGGGTCCCCAAGGGGACGGCCAAGGATGTCGAACACGCCATCGGCGCGGCGGAGAACGCCTTTAAAGAGTGGGCGGACACCACCCCCGAAGACAGGGGCAAGATGCTCACCAACGCCTGCGAGCTCATCAAACAGAAAAACAGCGAGATCGCCCAGCTCTTGACCCAGGAGCAAGGGAAAACGCTTTTCGAGGCCGGGCTGGAAATCCACCATTTGGTCCACGGGCTGGAGTTCTACGCTGGGCTGGCCTCAAAGGTCCGAGGGGCGCATGTTCCCCTGCCCCAAAAGGGCGCTTACGGGATGGTGGTCCGTCAGCCCATCGGCATCTGCGGCGGCATTGTGCCGTGGAATTTTCCTCTGACCCTGATGGGAACCAAGCTCGGACCCGCCCTCGCGGCCGGCAACACCATCATCATCAAGCCGGCCTCGACGACGCCTCTGGCGACGCTGCTCGCCATAGAACAGATCCAGAAGGCAACCTACGGAGAAGGGAAACAGCAAAAGACGCTGCCCAAAGGCGCAGTCAACGTCGTGACCGGCCCGGGAGGAACGGTCGGTGAAGAGATACTCAGGAATCCACGCATTCGGCGCATTGCGTTCACCGGCTCTACCGCGGTGGGAAAACACGTGATGGAAGTGGCCGGCAGAGAAATCAAGAGAGTGACCCTGGAACTCGGCGGCAGCGACCCGATGATCGTTATGGAAGACGCCAATCTGGACATGGCGGTAAAGATGGCGGACATCGGCCGCTTTTTCAATTGCGGCCAGATGTGTCTGGGCGTCAAGCGGCTTTTTCTCCAGGAATCCATTGCCGAGTCCTTCATCGGGAATCTTGTGGAAATTCTGAAGAAGAAGACCGTCGGCAACGGCATGAGTAAAGAAACACGCATGGGCCCCATCCATTTGGACTCCCAACGCAAAGAAATCGAAGAGCAAGTCGAGGACGCCAAGGCGCGCGGCGCCAAGCTGGTCTTCGGCGGCGAGCGGGCCAAAGGTGGCGACCTCGATAAAGGCTTCTTCTACCTACCCACCCTTCTCAGCAATGTCCCGGACGACGCAAAGGTGAGTGTCGAGGAGACCTTCGGCCCTGTCCTTCCCGTTTTTACCTTCAAAACCCTGGACGAGGCCATAGAGAAGGCCAACAGCTCGATTTACGGCTTGGGCTCCTCGATCTGGACCCGGAATCTTGTTCACGCCAACAAAGCCATTGACAAACTCCAGGCAGGAAATGTCTGGGTCAACTCGCTCCACTACGGCTACGATGAGCTTCCCTTCGGTGGCGTCAAGGCAAGCGGCGTCGGCCGCGAGCACGGCCCGGAGGCGCTAGATTACTATCTGGAGCCGAAGGGCGTGGTGATCGTGAGCGTGTAGGGGTTTCATGTGAAGACAAAGGCCCGGCCGGATCTCCTGCGGTCGGGCCTTTTAATTTGAGGAGAGAACATCCATGGCAGTCGTCGAGCAGCTAAGCCAATATCTGGCCGGAGCACGCACGGCCGAACTTCCGCCGGAGGTGATTCGCAAGGCAAAACACCATATTTTGGACACCATCGCGGCTATGGTTTCGGGCTCCAAGCTCAAGCCCGGGCGGCTCGCGATCAAGTACGTCCGCACTCAGAGGGGAAAGCGCGAGTCCACGGTGGTGGGAAGCCTACTCATGGCTCCCGCGTCCCTGGCGGCCCTGGCCAACGGGATGCTCGCCCACGCCGATGAGACGGATGATACCCATTTTGAATCGAGAACGCATCCCGGTTGCGCTATCATTCCCGCCACCCTCGCGATGGCGGAAAAGGAAAACAGCGACGGCAAGGCGTTGCTCCATTCCGTTGTCACCGGCTACGACGTAAGTTGCCGCATCAGCCGTGCCCTCGGCCTCGGCAACTTGGGCTTCCACAGCACCTATAGCCTTGCCGGGACCTTCGGGGCCGCGGCAGCCGCATCCAGCCTCGCCGGCTTTAACCCCCGTGAGATCCGCTGGGCCCTCTCTTATGCGGCCCAACAGGCATCTGGCGTCCTATCCTGGGTCCGCGACAGCGATCACATAGAAAAGGCCTTCGACTTTGGCGGGATGCCCGCCCGCAACGGCGTGACCGCCTCGGTCTTTGTCCAGTCTGGTTTCACCGGGGTCCATGATGTCTTCGAAGGAGAGAAAAATTTTCTCGCCGCTTACTCGCCTTCACCAAATCCTTCGGAACTCGTGGAGGGGCTGGGAAAGCGTTACGAGATCATGGAGACATCCATTAAGCGTTTTCCTGTGGGAGCGCCAATCCAGGCAGCTGCGGATGCTCTGCTTCTCATTATGGACCGGCATGGCATCAAGGCCAAAGATGTAAAAAAAGTGACCGCCCGGCTCCCAACTGACGGCGCCGCAGTCGTAAACAACCGGCACATGCCAGACATCAACCTCCAGCACATCATGGCAGTGATCCTGCTCGACGGGAGACTCACCTTTGAGGCGGCCCATGACTTCAAACGTATGAAAGATAAAAAAACTTTGGAGATAAAATCGCGGGTAGAACTCGTCCCAGATGAAGACTTGATAAAATCCCCGATCCCGCGCCAGGGAATCGTGGAAATTACGACGCAAAGCGGAGAGACATTACGGGAACACGTGAAGAGCGTGCGCGGCACCCCTCAGAACCCCATGAGCACAGAAGAGGTCGAAACAAAAGCTTTAGATCTTCTAATCTCGGTTCTGGGCGAGCAGAGATCTCACGACCTCATCAGCAAGATTCGCGACCTCGAATCTCTTAACAGCGTCCGTGACCTCACCCATTTGTTAAAAAAGTAGTGAATACAAAAGGATCAGACCCCTTTTCTCATCCGGCAGGAACCTGGCTGCGCCGGCCGAACCACCAGAAGACCACGATCAGCGGGGCGAGCACAACGGTCATGAGCAGCGTCACCGCTGACGCCTTGTTCATTACACCCGAATACCAGTAACTCCAGATGACCGCCGGAAAGGTGATATTGTCGTGCACGCCGAGGAACACTGCGACAGTGAGCTCCCGATAGACCAGCAGCGCCGTCCATATCCACACCGACAGGAGCGTCGGCCTGAGAAGCGGCAACAGAACCCGCCACGCCGTGCGAACCGTTGACAGGCCGGCGACAAACGCCGCCTCCTCTAACTCCCTGTGAATCTGCAGCAGGGAGCCGTTGAAAGCCCGGGTGGCAAAGGCGAGCCGGGCTACCACGTAGACAATGGCGATCAGCCACACCGAGCCGTAAAGAGGCACGAATCCGCGCAGCACAAAGAGCGACAGCAGCAGCGCGCCGATCGCTAAAATTACTTCCGGAAGCGCCTGTGGTAGAAAGGCGCAAAACTCAAGCGCGTAGCGCGCGCGGCTGCGCGAGCGCACCACCAGCCACGAGATAGAGAAGGAAAAGAGCAGGACGAGTAGCGGGACTACCAGGACCAGCTTTGCCGTATTGAGCGCGCCGCGCCGGACGAGCTCCCAGTCCATGTTGTAAAAGTGGATCAACGAAAGCTGGCGCATCATCTCCAGCGAAGGGGGAGCGAAATAAGGGGTCAAAGCCACATACAGAATCAAGAGCAGCGGCAGGAGCTTGGAAATGAAGGCGTAAAGACCGATGAAAAACCAGCCGGCGACCGCCCAGCCGCCAAGCTTGATCAGCGACGGCCGGTAGCCTTTGCCGGTGACCACCTCAAAGCGGTGGCCGCGCCTGAGCACCTGGCCGTACCAGGAGGTGAGCAGCGCCGCGACGGCGATCATGAAGGTTCCGACAGCGCCGGTGATCCCATACTCCGGCAGGCCGCTGCCCTGAGGGTGGACTTTGAGGTAGATAAAGGTGCTCAGCATGTAGACACGGTTTCCGAGTCCGAGAATCGCGGGGATATCAAAGGTGGCGATGCCGATCGTCACGATGTAGACAACCGCGGCCAGAATGCCGGGCAGGGCCAACGGCAGCGTGACGCGACGCAGGGTTCTGCCGAAGCCCATTCCATGCACCTGGGCCGCCTCTTCCAGCGTCGGGTTCATGGCGCGAAACATCTGCGCGGTCAATATGAACGCCAGGGCAGCCAGGTTGAGTCCCTGGACGAAGCCCATCCCGACCGGCGTTGCGATGTTGAGGGGAGCGCTCTCGAGGCCAAAAAGATCCACCAGCCAGCGGTTTAGAAATCCGATCCGCGGATGGGCGATAAAAGTCCATCCCATCGCCGTGTAGATGCCCGGAATCAGCAGGCCGAAAGTCATGATGGCGTAGACAAACGTCTTTCCCGGAAGCGTGGTTCTTTCAGCCAGCCAGGCGATGGGGAGGCCTATCAAGAGAGCGATGCATGTCGTCGAGAGGGTGAAGGTAGCTGTGTTCCAAAGCACGCGGTAGAGAAAAGGGTCTGTGAGGATTTCTTGGTAATTTTCCAGAGTGTAAGTCGCGGTGGCCGTGCCGAAAACGCCCCGATGAAAGCTTACCCAGATCATGACTGCGACGAACACCACGATGACAGCGATCGGCGCCAGCGTCAGCCACAGCAGCGCAGGAGGTGCCTGGAGTCTCCATCCCTGAGCTGCAGGCAATCTTAGAACAGCCTGTTTCATCTTTAAGTCCGAAACCTCCGGATGTCACCCTGAGCGCAGCGAAGGGTCTGTCCGCCTGATGGATTTTTCATTCAGCCCGCTGAGATTCTTCGCTTTCGCTCAGAATGACCGGGGACGGAGGTTTGTCTACTTGCCGCCCTCGCGCAGAATCTTCTCCAGCTCCTTCTGCGTCTCCGAGTAACCTTTGAGCGACCCCAGCCACTGCGGCGTGTTGACCACCACCTTGCCGCCGGCGGCCCGGACTGTCTCCACATCCTTCTTCATCTGGGACTCAGGGAAGAGATGAAGATCCAACCCGTCGTGCTTCCAGAGCAGGGCCTGACCTTCACGGGTAAGCAAATAAGCCGCAAACAAGGCCGCAGCGTTCGGCGACCGGGAATTCTTCGGCACCGCGGCGTACCTCATGTGCAGGACAGTACCCTCTTGCACCACGGTCTGAGCTAAGGGAGCGCCGCTTCTTTGCAGCACGATGGCGTCTTGGCCGCCGCAGGTGAGCACCAGCATGACGAACTCGCCGCTGGTAAGACGCTCCGCTTCGCCACAGCGTATCAAGCCGCCGATCTGCTTAGAGAGCTTCTTGGTGAACTCGACGATGTACTCGCGCCCTAAAAAGCCGGGCATGGCAAGCTCACGCATTCCCGCCGCATAGGGGGTGGAGGCGATGCGCCCCTTCCACTTGGGATTGAGAACGTCTTCGAGCCGCTTCGGTATATCCGCCCCCTTCACCAAGTTCGTGTTGTATTGAATCCCAACAACTGTGCTGGCTATCGCTACGTGGGTGCCGTCTGCCGCGAGAGGATCAAAACCTGGCTCTGTCGGAGGGCGCCGGTCCAGGATTGCGGCCCAATCCACAGACTTCAGCACCTGAGCCTTCAAGCCATCGAATATCGCCTGGGCGTTTCCCATATAGACATCGCTGCTGGCCGGTTGGCCCGCTGCCGCCTCCTGAGCGATACGGAGCATGATCGCCTGCATATCCGGACCCGGGGTGAACTGGCCCTTGAGATTGAGACCATATCTTTTATTCATACCGGCCACGAAGTCCGCGAACCCCTCGCTGCCGCCAAAGGCGTTCTGCGACCACAGCCCTCTGATCGTGCCCTCTTTTTTCGCCCCTTCGATAATCTGCGCAAGCGTGGCTGAAGTCCCTGCCTCTAGCGAGGCCACAGCTGCAGAGATGCATAACCAAATAATCCCAAAGTTTAACAAAGAAAGCCGAAGGAACCTGCAAAAGTGCTGACGGCGCTCCATAGCCAAATCCTCCTCTAAGTTTAGTGGTGCGAGACAACCATATCCCGCAGGAACAAAAAAATGCAATCGTCAAAAGAGCGAAAGATCAAACCGCTCATCCGGGGAAGACCATGACGTCCGAAGGATCGATGTGAAGGCGGATCTCATCTCCGATGTTGACCGGAATCGCCCGACTCTTTCCTACAAACGACTGATCCTGAATGATGACTTGATAGAGAAACTGGTCTCCCAAAAAAGTCCTGGATTGGAGACTGGCCCGAAAAAGATTGGGGACGCTCAAAGCTTTCCCCTGCGCTACAACCAGGTTTTCTGGCCTAAAGCCCAGAAGCACCTCGCCGAGCCCATTCACCGGCTTCTCGAGCCGGATCGGTCCTATGCGTGTTTCTGCTACGGAGGGCTCTGTCATCCTGCCCTTAACCCAGTTGACCAATCCAAAAAACTCGGCGACTTCGGCGCGGCAGGGGTGATGGTACAGCTCCATCGGAACTCCAACTTGAAGCAGCTCACCCGCTTGCATCAAGGCAATCTTATCGGCAATGGCCATCGCCTCCACCTGGTCGTGCGTTACATAAAGAACTGTGGAGCCGAGCTGCTTGGCGAGCTCGCGGATCTTGCCCCGCACCTCTTCTCTCAGGCGCGCGTCGAGATTGCTCAACGGCTCGTCCATCAGGAGAATTCTTGGATTGACAGCGATAGCCCGGGCGAGGGCGACACGCTGCTGCTGCCCGCCGGACAGCAACGTCGCCGAGCGACCCGCAAACTCCTCCAACTGGACCATGCATAAGGCTTCGCGCACGCGGTTCGCGACCTCCCTGCGCGCCACGCGCTGTGCACCCTCGGCCAGCGGCAATGCAACGTTTTCGTACACGGTGAGATGAGGCCAGACAGCATAAGACTGAAAAACCATTCCCAGCTTACGGTGCTGCGAAGGAATCCACGTGGGCGGGCTATCCGAAGAAATCACCTGGTCGGCGATGCGGATTGTACCTTTGTCGGGAAGTTCCAAACCGGCGACGCAGCGGAGTAGCGTGGTCTTGCCGGAGCCGCTGGCACCAATGATAACGAAAAACTCCCCTTCGGCCACCTCGAGGTCTAGACCCTTGATAGCCGCGACGCTGCCGCCGCTGACGGCAAATTGCTTGGTAAGGCCACGAATGGAAATCATCTTACGGGCTTGCCTTGCGGAGAGTTTTGAGTCTCGGGTTTCGAGTTTCGCGTCAACTCGATACTCGGAACTCGAAACCCCAAACTGTGAAAGCGCAGATCGGCCTTTTTCATCGGTCTGCTAATACTTAACGCCAGGCAGCGGATTGGCGACAGCCTCCTCAAGAGTCTTGGCCCGACTCCACTGATCTGCCGGCCGGCTTTTACCGTCCAGGCCGATCTGATCCATCGAAGCGTAGAGCTCGATGTTGAAACCATTGGGATCACGAAATTCAACCCCCGGATTGCCTCCAGGACCCCGTCGCCCTTCGTAAATGATCGGCACACCTTTAGCACGGAGAAAGTCCCGAATCTTGAACAACTCCGAGACGCTGCTGACCTCAAGGGCGCAATGGTGAAATCCCGGCTGCCCCTCCTTGGGCAGCTCGTCGCCTGTTTTGGCCGGCACAAGGGCTACGGTATGGTGGTCCGACCCATGGCGGAGAAAAACCATGCCATGCTCATTTCGGTCGGAAACCTGGAAGCCCATGATCTCCGTCCAAAACTTCGTGGTCCGCTCGATGTCGCTGACAGTGAAGACCACGTGTCCCAGCTTCTTAACCTGGACCGGAGTTCTCGGCTGCGCCGATTGCGCGGCCTGCGGATATTGATTTGTCCTTTCCATGTTTCCCTCCCTGATAAGTTTCTGGACCGGCCGTGCATCCGTCCGTTGGCTGTCTGACGAGCGGTGAACCGCAGGGACTGCCGGCTCGGAGACGCAGGGCCCAAACGATGGCGAGATTCTGGAGCATGAGGCTGAGCTTGTCAAGATAAAGGATCCCCCTTCTCACAGGGCAGCGAGTTTGGGGCAAAGACCTCCCCGAGCTGGAGCATTCACACACCGTTCCCTGCCTGCGATGTCGCCGAGGCGCGCCGGCGGCTGATCCTGCCGCCTACTAGCCCGAGGGCAATAACGAGCACGAATAAAAAAAGCGAGGGATAAACCGCCTCCCGCGGAGGGTCGCGGCCGGTCACGGTGATCTGCTGTTCCTCTTTAATCCGCCCTCCCCTATTTACCTCGGCAACGCTGGTGATTCGATACGGGGCGCCGTCGGTAAAATGGAAGCGGAAGCTAAATTTTCCGTCCGTCGGCACGCCGTCAAGAAACAAAATCCGCGTCCCCTTTTCCAAGTGAGTGATCGCGAGCGTCAAGCGGGCGGGGACTGGCCTACCGCTCTTGCGCTCGGCGAGGTCCCAACTGATCTTGCTGAGCTGGCCCACCATAGCCGGCCCGAGTTCCAAGCGAGCCACAAGCCCGTTTTGCTCTTTCACGGAGCTGCCGGCCTCGTCGCCCAAAGGCATGAGAGCAAAAGTCAGTGATAGAGCCAATAATCCAAGCCGCATCTTGCTCTGAGCCATCCTAGCCACCGGTTGTAAACAACCTTCCGGCGATGAATCCGAGAAAAAAGAGCCCGGCCATAAAACTTCCCAGATAGAAGAGCTTCATTCGGTTTTCTTTGACCCCCAATTCAAAGACGCGCGCTATTTCCTTCCCGTCCGCGCCGGTCGCTCTGACTTCAAGGCGATAGATCCCTCGGATGGGGAACACATACTCCCAGGCCGCGCCTCCTTGAGCGATGGGGAAATCCATCTCGAGCAGGGGGGTCCCTTCCACCAGGGGAAAATCAGTGGAAAATAATCGGCCCGGCTGCGGGGCAACCAAACGGATATGCAACCTCCCCTGCCTGACAGGCATTCCTCGGGAATCCAGCACGGCCAGAGCTATTCGAACCGGCTCTACGAGCGGACGAACTTCCTCCAGCATTGGAGTGGTTTGAATCCTGATCTCTCCGTCCTCGGCGTGCACGCGGCCGACTCCGGCAAGGAAAGATAAGCAGAGAAACAGCGCAAGCTGTCCGATCAGTGGCAAGGGACGATAGCCAGAGAATGGCGAAAATGATGGAGTGTATCGTGCAGCGGCGGGTAAGTTGCGCCTAAGAGGAGGTAGAGAATGGATCCCGATAATACGAGCAGCAATCCCGATTTTATGAGGAAGGAAACAGATTCGGGAAGTCCGAGAATTCTCCAAGCGGCAATTGTCTTATCCATTTTATTTATGTCTCCGGAAGTCAAAGAGATTTTCGCTCAATCCAGACGCTCTGTCAAGTTCAAAGAGAAGAGCAGTGGATCAATGGAGCGCAATGTCGCTCCGGTCCAATGTTCCACTATCCCATGCTCGAATGCTCTGAAAATAAAAAACCCGGCTTCCCGGGTTTTTTATTCTCTGGGCCCACCTGGATTCGAACCAGGGACCTACCGGTTATGAGCCGGTGGCTCTAACCAGCTGAGCTATGGGCCCGTTAGCCAATTTTCGATTTTCGATTTTTAGAGGTTCGCAGTTCCGCGCGCTTTTTGCAAGAGCATCATTCCAACTCGCCGCTTAACTCTCCATGAAACTTTTCAGCCTTTTGCTGCGGCTGGGATGGCGGAGCTTACGTAGTGCCTTCGCCTCGATCTGACGGATGCGCTCGCGCGTAACGGTGAACTTTTGCCCCACCTCCTCGAGGGTGTGGTCTGACTTTTCTCCGATCCCAAAACGCATCCTGAGAACCTGCTCCTGAGAACCTGCTCCTCGCGCGGGGTCAAGGTCGCCAACACCTTCTTGGTCTGCTCCTGGAGGTTGATGTTGACCACGGCGTCCGAGGGCGTGATGATCCGCTTGTCCTCGATGAAATCGCCTAAATGACTGTCCTCTTCCTCGCCCACAGGGGTTTCAAGGGAGATGGGCTCTTTGGCGATCTTCAGGACCTTGCGCACTTTATCCAGAGGGATTTCCATCTTGGCAGCAATCTCTTCCGGGGTCGGCTCTCTTCCGATCTCTTGCACCAGATAGCGGGAGGTGCGGATCAGTTTGTTGATGGTCTCGATCATATGGACCGGGATACGGATGGTGCGGGCTTGATCGGCGATCGCCCTAGTGATGGCCTGGCGGATCCACCAGGTAGCATAAGTAGAAAACTTGTAGCCGCGCTGGTATTCAAACTTATCCACCGCCTTCATGAGGCCGATGTTTCCTTCCTGAATAAGATCCAGAAACTGCAGTCCCCGGTTAGTGTACTTTTTGGCGATGCTTACAACCAAACGGAGATTGGCCTCGATCAGTTCCTTCTTGGCGAGGTTTGCCCTGGTCTCGCCCTCGATAATAGACTGCACCCGACGCTTGAGTTCCTCCGCCGGCATCTCGAGATCTCTTTCGCTCCGTTTGATTTCCCGCCGCGCGCTGCGGATCTCTTCCGCCATTTTCTGAATGGCATCATGGCTCATGCGCAGAGCCCCGATGGCCCGCTGCCAATGCTTTTTGCCGTTGCCGCTCGGAATCATTTTCAAGATCTCCAGGAACGGTTTGCCGGTCCCGTGTTCGAAGTCCAGCACCTTTCTATCCAGGGCCCGGATTTGATCCATCGCCTTCTTCAAGCCATCGACAATCGCTTCGGCTTGCCTGCGATTCAGTTGCAGGGCCTCGAGGCTGCCAAGAATCTTTCCGTCCTGTTTGGCGAGCGCCTCTTGAAGCGCCTTCCGCTTGCGGCCAGAGAGGTGTTTGCGCTCCATCTGCCGCTTGATTTTTTCCCTCTCGTTGTTCAACCGGCGCAACTTGGCGATCTGGTCCAAAAGCCTCTTCTCATACACCTCCTCATTTTCCAGGTAGTCCAGCTCCTCGTCTCCGTCCTCGATGATCTCCCGCACGCGGATTTCATGACGCGAGAGCTGCTCCCCCAGATCCAGGACATAGCGCAGGGCCAAGGGGCTCGAGAGGACTTCCTCGATGACCCGCTTCTCCCCTTCTTCGATCTTTTTGGCGATCTCCACCTCACCCTCGCGGCTGAGAAGGGAGACAGTGCCCATCTCCCGAAGGTACATCCGCACGGGATCGCCGGTCTTGCCGGCGATATCCCCCTCCACCTCCACATCGGCTTCCTTCTCCTCTTCTTCCTCCTCAGCAAGTTCCTCCGCCTGGCCGCCTAGGGTCACTCTCTGGTTGGAATCGATAACCTCAATGTCCATCTCGCCGAAAATGGACATGACATCGTCGATCTGGTCCGGCGATACGATATCGGCCGGGAGCATGTCATTGACCTCATCGTAGGTCAGGTAGCCCTTTTCCTTGCCGAGGTCAATGAGCTTCTTGACCTCTTTGATGTCCTTCTTTTGGGCTATGGAGTCGGAGACCAGAGCCTCTTTTGCAGCCTCTAGCGGATCTCCGTTTTGGAGACGGCCCTTTGGCGCTCTAGCTGTCGTTTTTTTCGGACGACCTCTTGCCATTCCAGCATCCTTTCTTTTTTGGTTTTCTCATCTTTTTTTTCTTCCGCGATGCGAATCTCTTGACGCAGATCCTTCTCTAGCCCTCTGAGATATCGCCGCCGGAGGTGCGCGAGACAATCTTCCATCATCTTCCCGCATTCCTCCTCAGGCATGTTTTCCCCTTCCAGCATCAGGGCAGCAATCTGAGAGGCCTGGGCCGGCGGAAACCGCTGCGCCATGTGCGCTCCATCTACCTTCCCCTGCTCCTTCCACTCCGAAAGAATCTCCTGGATCACCTCAAGCCACTTGGGGCTAACGAGTCGTTCCACATCGCTTTCCCGTTCCAAGTGTTGGATCACGGAGGGGAAGCGAAGCACGAGACTCACCAGAGACCGCTCTACAAGGTCCTCCCTCCCCTGCGTGGCAAGGGCCTGCGGAGAGCCCTCTGGAGGCACGGAGCGCCCTTGAGCGCTCGCAGGACGGGCAGGCAGCCGCAGGAGTTCCTCCCGAACACCTAGGGAGTCAACGGCGCGTCGGACCAAAAGATCTACCTCAAAGGGATTGCGGACCTTTCCCAAAAGCCGCCGGATCTCCTGCGCGACCGCGCTCTTACCCTCGATGCTCTTGCCGTGCCGCTCTTCCAGCCACGTGAAGGTGTAGTCCGCTAACGGAATCGCCTGTTCCAGAATCGCCTCTAACGCCTCTTTCCCTCTGGCTCTAACAAAAGTGTCCGGGTCCTCCCCCTTGGGCAAAAAGGCTGCCCGCCCAAGCAGTCCTCCCTCAATAAATATCTCAAAACTTCGCGCCGCCGCCTTTCTCCCGGCTTCGTCGCCGTCAAAGAGGGCGATAATATTTTTTGTGTAGCGTGCCAAAATGCGCACGTGATCGGGAGTCAGAGCTGTACCCAAGGTGGCCACCACGTAGGAGATGCCAAACTGAAATAGCGCGAGCACGTCCAGATATCCCTCCACCACCACCACTCGATCCAACTCCCGGATCGCTTCCTTGGCCTGAAAAAGACCGTAGAGGCTGGCCCCCTTGTGAAAGAGAGGGGTCTCAGCCGAATTGAGATATTTAGGAAGGCCCTGCCCGATCACCCGGCCGCCGAATCCGACCACCTTTCCCCCGGCATTCGCAATGGGAAAGATGATGCGATCAAAAAACTTTTCACCGTAGCGCTGCGCTCCCCTCTCGCTGATCAGCCCCAGGCGTACTGCCTGCGTTAAAGAGAGCTCCCCTTTTTGGAGAAAAGCGACTAATCCTTGACCTGTCTGTGGGGCATAACCGAGGTAGAAGCGTCGCGCCACCTTTTCCTCCACCCCTCTTCCCTTGAGGTACTCCAGGGCCCGCTTCCCCTCGGGACGGCCGAACAGCATCTCATGAAAATAGGCTGCGGCCCGTTCGTTGAGCTGATACAGGGACTCTTTCTCTTCCGCGTCCCTCCTCGCCGCAGGTCGGTCCAAGCGCTCCACCGCGATTCCGTAGCGCTTCCCAACCTGTTCCACAGCCTCCGGAAAGGTCAGATGCTCATACTGCATCAAAAAATGAAAAACATTTCCGCCGACGCCGCAGCCGAAGCAATGGAAAATGCCTTTTTCCTCATTCACCGTAAAGGAAGGGGTCTTTTCCGCATGAAAGGGACAGATTCCAAGATAATTGCGCCCCATCTTTTTCAACGTCAGGTGATCGGATATCACCTCTACGATGGAGGCTCGCTCACGAATTTCTACGATCTTTCCCTCTGCGATCATCCGCGCAACCTAAAAATACCCAAGGCCTTCTCCCTCGCGGGCCGTAGACTCATCCGGCGGGAGGAGATTGGCTTTTCCGATGCGGATGAGCCCTTGAGCAAAATAATGGAGAGGCGGAGCGAGGTAGGACTCGTCGATTTTCTTCCTCGTAGTTTGCGGCATGAAAGGCGAAGAGGCGAGAAAAAAAATAACCAGGGCCAAGATGGCTGCCCCCTTTCCCATCCCCAGCACTAC
>Ga0209824_10000204_pt1 | contig 41876 bp, 45 predicted proteins | sample VDWuncwatermetaG_FD_184124 | JGI IMG/M metagenome (GOLD analysis project Ga0209824, IMG submission 184124) | Wastewater microbial communities from Netherlands to study Microbial Dark Matter (Phase II) - VDW unchlorinated drinking water (SPAdes)... ...
GGACTAAGGGGAGGGTGGGAACATAAAAGAGGGATTTAAGTGTGAAGAAGAAACTCTGGTCAGGAAGGTTTTCAGAATCTACGAATAAACTCGTTGATAATTTTACTGCCTCTATACCCTTTGACTGGAAATTGTATAAGTATGATATTGCAGGAAGCATTGCACACGCGAAGATGCTTGCAAAGACAGGGATAATCAAAAAGGCAGAGGCAGACAAGATTGTCAATGGGCTTAAGGCAATTGAAAAGGAGATTGATGCTAACAAGTTTAAATTCTCCATAGAGGATGAAGATATACACATGGCTGTTGAAAAGAGGCTTATATCATTAATTGGCGACACAGGCAAAAAGCTCCACACAGCAAGGAGCAGGAATGACCAGGTTGCGCTTGATATAAGGCTCTATCTGAGGGATGAGATTAAAAATATGATTTCCCTGATTGATAAATTTCATAAAACACTCGTGCTGCTTGCCAAAAAGAATATTGATGTAATCATGCCGGGCTACACACACCTCCAGCAGGCGCAGCCAATATTATTTTCACATTACCTCCTTGCATATTATGAGATGTTCAAAAGGGATAGGGATAGGCTTTTGGACTGCTATAAGAGGGCAAATATCATGCCCCTCGGCTCCGGCGCGCTCGCTGGCACAACATTTCCCATTGACAGGGAATATACTGCAAAACTTCTCGGTTTTGATGGTGTAACAAAAAACAGCCTTGATACAGTTTCAGACAGGGATTTTATAATAGAGTTTCTATCAGCAGCATCTATTATTATCATGCACCTTTCAAGGATGAGCGAGGAGCTTATTATATGGTCATCATCTGAATTTGGTTTTATTGAACTTCCTGACGCCTTTTGCACAGGAAGCAGCATGATGCCGCAAAAGAAGAATCCTGATGTGCCTGAGCTTGTGCGCGGAAAGACAGGCCGTATATACGGTCATCTCATTTCTCTGCTTACCACAATGAAGGGACTTCCTCTTGCTTATAATAAGGATATGCAGGAGGATAAAGAACCGCTTTTTGATGCAGTGGATACAATTAAAACATCCCTTGAAATATTTAGCGAGATGATTAAAGATTTAAGATTAAATAGAAAGAGGATTGAATCATCAATGACAGACGGCCTTATACTCGCAACAGATGTAGCAGACTATCTTGTGCAAAAAGGCGTCCCATTCCGCACCAGCCATGAGATTGTAGGAAAGATTGTCAGCTTCTGTATTAAAGAGAAGAGGGCTCTGACAGGCCTTACACTTTCTGAGTGGAAAAGATTTTCTTCCTATTTTAAAGACGACATCCTTAATTTCGCATCATTGGAGAAGGCTGTTGAAAGGCGGAATCATATTGGCGGAACAGCTAAGAAACAGGTGTTAAAAAGGATAAAAGAAATTGAGAAAGATTTTTAAAAATCCTTTAATTCCCCTTTACATCCTTTTTTTCGTTATTCTTTTAATTGTCTCTACCTCCTGCGGCAGGAAGGGTGACCCAATAGTTCCCCGCCTGTCTCCACCTGCGCCAGTCACAGATGTAAAGGGATTCACAAAAGACTCATCTGCTATCCTGAATTGGGAGATACCCGCAAAGAATATGGATGGGACAAAGTTAAAAGACCTTTCTAAGTTCACTGTTTTGCGGGCAGATGTCAGGGACAGGGAGACAGGAGGCTGCGGATGCGCATTTGTAAAGATTGCTGTAATTGACATACAAAGGCCAGAGCCTTCAATTATAAAGGACAACAATGTAGTATTCATAGATAAGGCAGAGGACCTGTTTCCCGCAGGACTTACTTACAAAATACCATATAGCTATAAGATTATAGTTGAGGCAAAATCAGGATTGTTGAGTCCGGAATCACAAGAAATAATTTTGACGCCAACCAAACCTCCAAACCCGCCTTCAGGATTTAAGGCATCTGTGCAGAATGAGACAGTGATACTGAAATGGGAGACATCCAAAGGAGATGTCAAAGGCTATAATATATACAGAAGCAAAACAAAAGGAGCTTATCCTGACATGTCTGTTAATAAGGAATTAATCAAGGCAAGTGACGGCAGTTTTGCAGATATTGGTTTAGAGTCCGGTGACTATTATTACATTATCAGGGCTGCAGGTACAATTACCCCTCCTTACAACGAAGGGCCTGATTCAGAGGAGATAGAAATAGGGATTACAAAATAGTCCTTGACGAAACAGGTGAAATTAGCTTATGCTATAGTCTATATAAACATTTAGTTTTAAGGGAGGATGTAATGAAGTTAGCATTAATTTCGCCTGAGCTGCAGGATTCCTACTACAGCTTTTCTAAAAAGGAGGTAAGGTCATTCTGGTTTCCGCGCCTGAGCCTCACAACACTTGCCGCACATACACCAAGGGATATAGAAGTAAGGATTATTGATGAAGGTGTTGAGAAGATTGATTTTGACATGGATGTAGACATGGTCGGCATATCTGCAATGACATTTTTATCGCCAAGGGCATATGAGATATCAGACAGATTCAGAAAAAGGGGCGTTAAAGTCGTTCTCGGCGGCATACACCCGACTGCAATGCCAGAAGAGGCAAAAGAGCATGCAGATGCTGTTGTAATAGGCGAGGCAGAAGAGATATGGCTTACCCTACTTGAGGATTTTAAAAATAATAAATTAAAACCATTTTATAAAATGGATGATCTGCCGTCTCTTGACGGTCTTCCTCCCCAGAGGCTTGAGCTTTTAAGGCCAGGGGCGTATATGACAAATAACTGCCTGCAGGCAAGCAGGGGATGCCCATATGGCTGCGATTTCTGCTCTGTTACAAACTTCTTTGGAAACACCTTCAGGCTTAGGCCGGTCAAAGATGTTATAGAAGAGATAGCAGCGCTTGACGGCAATTTTGTAATCTTTGTTGATGACAATATTGCCGGAAACAAGGCGTATGCAAGGGAGCTTTTTAAGGCGCTAATCCCTCTTAAAAAACAGTGGGGGAGCCAGGCAAGTATAACATTGGCAAGGGACCCGGAATTATTGGAGCTTGCAGCAAAGAGCGGCTGTACATCACTTTTTGTCGGGATTGAGTCTGTATCACAGGAGACATTGGCAAGCGCCAACAAATCTTTTAATAAAGTAAGCGATTATGAAAAATCAATTAAGATGTTCCACGACAACGGCATATTGATTAATGCAGGGATGATATTCGGATTTGACAATGATGATGAAACTGTATTTGAAAGGACAGTAGATTTTCTCCACAGAAACAGGGTTGGACTCGTCCTTTTTAGCATACTTACGCCATTTCCAGGCACTGGCTTTTATAAGAGATTGGAGAGCGAGGGAAGAATTATTGATAAAGACTGGACGCATTATGACGGCAGGCATGTTGTATTCCAGCCAAAAAATCTTTCTCCAGAGGCATTGCAGGACGGCTTCCACTGGGCTTATCATAAATTTTATTCTATACCATCTATCCTGCACCGTATACTTCCAACAAAGCAGAACCGTATAGCAAGGCTCTATTTCAACTGGGCTTACAGGAGAATGGTAATAAGGATACCAAAGGGCGGGATTTCACCCTTGTCTCCGATACTGAATAAACTGCATGGGAAGCTGCCAGCGATTGAGACAAAGAACCTGATACCGAATACGCTTAATACTATTAAAGAAAAGGTTGGAGAGGTATCAAGCCAGATAGAATCGTTCTTGGAAATCAGGGTCAAGAAGAATGAAAGACTGCAGGCAATCCTAATTGAGCTTGAAGGGACATTAGACAAGATTAATGCCAGCGAACTTAAAAAGAGGATTGTAAAGACTGCCCAAAAAACAGGCATGGACATAATCATCAATCTTAAATATTTAAAAGAGGCAACGCCTGCTGCCTTAAATATACTTTTTTCTGAAAGACTGAAGATAGCTGATTCATTAAAGGTGAAGCTCCTGAATCTAAGCGACTCTTTTAAAGAAAGATTAGAAAACCTTAATCCTGCCTATGTAATAATTGAGGAAAAGGACCTGATAAATTAAATTAGAGGCAAGGATATAGGCAAGTTTCATGGAACAACAAGGCTTTAAGTTTCAGGCAGAGATAGAAACCCTCATAGCATATATTGAAGAGGCAAATAGTGTCAGTGAGGCAGATTTCGAAAATTGGTATCTGAACTGCAAGGACAGGGTTCGATTCTTCAGCAACAAACCACCGACAAAAGATGAATTCATAAAAAAGGCAAACTGCGCATTATTGATGTATAAGAAGATAGGGTAGCTATATCCCCTCCAGTGCCTTTAACAGCGCCTCTGCCTTGTGCAGGGTCTCATAGTATTCCCTTTCAGGATCAGAGTCTGCAACAATACCAGCGCCTGCCTGAACATAGGCTTGACCATTCTTAATGACAAATGTCCTGATTATAATATTTAAGTCTATATCACCAGCAAAGCTTATATAGCCGATTGAACCAGTATAAGGACCCCTTGCAACAGGCTCAAGCTCATCTATAATCTCCATGCATCTAATCTTAGGCACGCCTGTAATAGTGCCGCCGGGAAAGGCTGCCTTAATTAAATCAAAACCGTCTTTATCCTTTTTTAATCTGCCTTTTATATTAGATACAATATGAATCACATGGGAATAGTCCTCAATATTCATGAACTCATCTACATTTACGCTCCCATATTCACACACCCTGCCAATGTCATTCCTTTCCAGATCAATTAGCATTATATGTTCTGCCCTCTCCTTTTCATTTGCAATAAGCTCTCCACGCATCTCATTATCCTCATTTTCTGTCTTTCCCCTTGGCCTTGTGCCTGCAATAGGCCTTGTCTCCACATCACTGCCTTCTAACTTAATCAGCCTCTCTGGAGACGAACTTACCAAAGCAATATCATCAAACTCAATGAGCGCAGAGAAGGGTGAAGGATTTATCTCCCTTAATCTCCTGTAAAGCTCTACAGGCTTTACAGAACCAATCCTTGCAGAAAGCCGCTGCGAAAGGTTTGCCTGATATATGTCGCCTGCAGCAATGTATTCCTTGCATTTTTTTACGATTGACATATATCCTTCCTTAGTCAGATTTGATACAGGCTTTATTTTTTCCTCTTTTACTGAGGCGGTTTGATCTGCTATTGCAGGGCTGTTTATCAGATTAACAATCTCCCCCATCTTTTTCTCTGCATCCTGTTTGCAGTCCCTTAAAAGTCCCGATGTCAGCGTATTGTATCCAAAGCCAAGATGCCTGATGGCAGGAATAATAATCACTGTTATAGTATTCTTAAAATGGTCAAAGGCAATTACTGTATCAGTGAGGATAAGATTTATGTCTGGAAGATTTATATCCTTCTTTGCCTTTGAAGGAAGTTTTTCAAATACATGGACAAGGTCATAGCTGAAGAATCCAACAGCGCCGCCAAAAAAAGGCGGAAGGTTTTTTATTCTTTCAATCTTAAAATTGCCCATCAACTCCCTGAGCTTTAATAAAGGATCCTTTCCTGCAAGAGATCTTTTACCTTCATATGTAAGCTCTATCTCATTGCCCTTTGATTTAAAGATAATAAACGGGTCTGTTCCAATAAAAGAATATCTTGCTGTCTTTGGTGTGCCGTTGATGCTTTCTAAAAGAAAAGAGTGTTTCCCTTTTTTCAGCTTCTCGTAAATCTCAAGAGGGGTGCGGTCTTTTGCCGGAAGCTCTTTATATAGCGGTGTTACACGCAACTGCTTTATCCTCTTAAATCCCTGCTGCCGGGCTTTGTAATCTTTTTGCCTGTCTTGCAAAGAGGACAATCTGTTGGTTTATAAGCAGGCACATTAAGCACTACAAGGGAATGATACGGATGCCCCATCTCTGCCTTTCCGCCGCTCCTGTCTATAAGTGAACCCACTCCAACGAGCATACCCTTATTCTTTTCTACTGCCTCAATCGTCTCTTTAACAGATATGCCTGTTGTTATAACATCCTCAACAACGAGCGTCCTTTCACCCTCTTTAATATTAAATCCTCTTCTCAATATAAGCTCTCCCTTTTCTCTCTCTGCAAAGACAGCCCGCACCTTAAGATGTCTTGCAACCTCATAGGCAACAATAATCCCGCCAAGCGCAGGCGCTATTACAACCTCTATCTTCCTGTCCTTAAAAACCTCTGCAAGTTTTTTGCATAGCATTGATGCATATTCTGGATACTGAAGCACAAGTGCAGATTGAAGATAAGAAGGGCTGTGCAGCCCGGAGCTAAGCTCATAATGCCCTTCCAATAATGCCCCTGATTTTTTGTAGATATCTATTATATCTTCCTGCGTCATCTCTCCTCCATCTCATTGATTATTCCCTCTGCTGCCTTTGCAGGGTCATCTGCCTTTATAATAGGCCTGCCAATTACAATATAATCTGCGCCAGCCTTTATTGCCTCTTTTGGCGCTGAGATCCTTTTCTGGTCATCCATTTGCGACCCAGCAGGTCTTACTCCTGGTGTGACAATCAGAAAATCTTTGCCGCATATCTCCCTAACAGCCTTAATCTCATGAGGCGATGAAACAACTCCGTCAAGGCCTGCATCAGATGCCATGCTTGCCAATCTCTTTACCTCGTCCTCCATACTCTTGCTCTTAATGCCTATTTCATTCTGGAGCGCCTCAAGGGTAATGCTTGTAAGAAGCGTTACCGCAAGAATCTTTGGTCTCTGCAAGCCCTCTTTTTCTGCTGTCTCACATGATGCCTCAAAGCACTTCTTCATCATATCCATGCCGCCTAAGGAATGGACATTGAACATAAAGACACCGAGCTTTGTTGCCTCTCTTGCAGCGCGGGCAACTGTATCAGGTATATCATGATATTTTAAATCAAGAAAAACCTTCCCGTCTTTTTTATGCACAATGTCAACAATCTTCGGGCCAAAGGCAGTAAAGGGCTGGCTGCCGATTTTAAAGATTTTGACAAGCCCCTTTAATGCATCCAGGAGACTCTCTGCCTCTCTTTCTGAATCTACATCAAGGGCAACAATCAGTCTTTCTCTTGAAGGTATCATCTTTCTCTCACCAATTAATAAGTAACTTAATCATACATTTTTAATATTTTCTTGTAAAGAGGATTTTTAAAACGGGTAATTTTTATGTAATCCCAACATGATAATGTCCTAAATAGCCAAGATAGAAATGTCCTAATCTAAATGATGCTATACTGCCCTTTTTTAGAAGGAGGGCATAATGGCAGGAAAGGACATTATCATGTTAAGACAGGAGGAGCTGAGGCGGTTACACATTATAAGGAAGGTATCTGAAGGGATACTCAAGCAGAAGGATGCGGCAGAGATACTTTTAATAAGTGATCGTCAATTAAGGAGAGTGATAAAGAGGGTAAGAGAAGAAGGAGACAGAGGTATAGCCCATAGAAGCAGAGGTAAGGCGTCAAACAGGCGGCTATTGGAAAAGACAAGAGATAAGGTGATAAGGCTATACCGGCAGAGATATAAAGGATTTGGCCCTACACTTTTTTGTGAGAAGCTTTTAGAGATAGATGGTATTAAGATAAGCGAAGAGACGCTGCGGAAATGGCTTATAGAATCAGGGGATTGGAAGAAGGTGCGGAGAGGGAGGATACATCGTAAGTGGCGAGAGAGGAAGGAATGCTTAGGAGAGATAATACAGATGGATGGCTCCCGTCATGACTAAGACTTAATTTAAACCATAAGGAGGAAGCGATGAAGCTGAGCAGAGCCGTTAAACCTATAAGCCATATTAAATCTCACGCATCGGAGGTAATCAGTGAAATATCTGAAACCGGCAATCCTGTTGTAGTAACCGTAAACGGAGAGGCTCGGGTAATAATTCAGGACATAAAGGAATATGAAAATGACCGCGAAAGCATGGCTATGCTGAAGATACTGGCAATGGGAAGAAAGGATATGCTTGAAGGCAGGCATAAACCGATTCATCAGGCATTCGCTGATCTAAAAAAGAAAATACGCTCTGCCGTGAAGCCATGAAATACGAGGTTCGTATTGATAATGTTGCGATAGGCGACCTTTATGCAATCTACCGGTATGTAGCAAATTATGACTCGCATGGAAAGGCCGATTACCCGCTTGACAACATACAAAAGGCAATGTTGTCTTTGGAAACAATGCCAGCACGGGGTAATCACCCGCCTGAGATGCAGCGGTGGGGAATATTTGATTTCAGGGAAATATTTTTCAAACCATACCGCATCATATATGAAATCAGAGGCAAAGCCGTTTTCATTCATGCTATCCTTGACGGCAGGCGCAATTGCGAAGACCTTTTACAGCAACGGCTTCTTAGAGTACTATGAGCAAGGCTTTGTCGAAAAGGTAGAGCCTACACCCTTGCCAAAGCTTGCTTCAAGGGAAATATGAAAAGCAGGCGCTTTTGTTGCTTCCCTTTATTGCCCTTAAAATCCTCCACCCTTCTGGGACTTTTCTGCCCCAGATGGGGAATTTCTGCCTCACCTATGTTTTTTATTTGATAAATCAAATAGTTATCTGAATTATCCCGTTCAAAACCCATAAAAATAGTCCTTTATTAGTCCCAAAAGGCATTAACATAAAGTCCAAAAACCCATTCCCTTTGCGTTATGTAACTCATTGATAACTAAAGCAAAGAGTCCGCTATTTATAATATTTCAATATTGGCATGTTCATTGCACTATTAGATAGTGTAAAGTTTTTAAATCGCCTGGAGATGATTATGGAGCGTGGAAAACGGATACTGGTAGCCACCTCTGATAAGGACGAAGAGTGCAGGATATGCAGGTTCTTATCTGAAGATGAAGGGCACAAGGTCAAGGTGGTTGAAAGCGGACAAGAGGCAGTTCAGGATATCTTAGGCGGTGAGATTGACCTTGCTGTGATTGACCTTGAGTTGAATAAGGTTACAGGGCTTGAGGTAATTGAAAAGGTAAAAAAGAGCAAGGTGGAGGTGCCATTAATAGTTATCTCAGGCGACAGTTCAGTCCAGACAGGAAGCAGGGTGGTAGAAAAGGGCGTTTTTTATTATCTGTATAAGCCTGTTGAGATGGAGATGCTGGGTGAGGTAGTTAATGCAGCCCTGAAGAGATTTTCAAAAACAAATAATATCTATAAGGAGAAATAATGGCTGAAGAAAAATATCAGGTAAAGATACCTGACATAGATTATTTTAAAAAGATGATCAAGTGCCAGAATGCCTGTCCTGTCAACACCCCGTCAGGAAGCTATGTAAATGCCATTGCTGATGGAGACTTTCTGCGTTCGTATGCTATTGCCAGAGGTCCAAACCCCTTTGCGCCAATATGCGGTCTTATATGTAATCACCCATGTGAAAAGGCATGCCGTAGAGGCAGTGTAGATGAGCCTGTGTCAATCCGTGCATTAAAGAGGGTTGCTGTTGAGGCCTTTATGAAGGCCACCGATTCAGACATACATAAATCTGCAAAACTCTCCTCTGCATTTGGCGGGTCAAAGGACGTTCCTACCGGGAAAAGGGTTGCAGTTATCGGTTCAGGCCCTGCCGGGATGTCAGGCGCCCATGACCTTGCCCGTCTCGGTTATAATGTAACTATCTTTGAGTCGCAGCCTGTTATCGGGGGTATGTTCTATTTTGGCATTCCAGCATACAGGCTGCCAAAGGATGTAGTAAAATTTGACATGGATTCTATCCTTAGTCTAGGGATTGATGTCCGCCTTAATATAACAATTGGGAAGGATATTACCTTGCAGGACCTTTTTGATCAGGGTTTTGAGGCAGTATTAATAGCTGTAGGCGCGCAGTTGAGCAGGCCTCTTCCCATCACCGGCATAGATCTGGAAGGCGCCTTTCACGGCATCTCTTTCTTAAGGATGGTCAGCCTCGGTAAAAAGCCTGACCTCGGCAAAAGAGTGGTGGTAATAGGCGGCGGTAATGTTGCAATGGATGTGGCAAGGACGGTACGAAGACTGAAAGTAAAGGATGTTCATGTAGTATGCCTTGAGGGAATGCACGAGATGCCTGCTGATAAGACTGAGATTGAGGAATCGCTTGAAGAAGAGATAGTCTTTCATAATAGAAAGGGGCCTCAGCACATTGTTGGGAAAGATGAAAAGGTTGCAGGGTTACAGGTTGTTGATGTTGCGGCTGTCTTTGATGAAAACGGCAGATTTAACCCAAAATATGTAGATGGCTCGGAATCTGTTATTGACACCGAGACTGTTATTACAGCCGTCGGCCAGGCGTCTGATAACGACTGTTTAAAGGGCTGCAAGGGTTTTAAGGCAACAAGGTGGGGAACCATTGCTACAGATGAAAGCCTGAATATAGGCATCCCGGGTGTGTTTGCAGCAGGTGATGTTGCAACAGGACCGGCGATTGTTATCGGAGCTGTTGCCTCAGGCCAGAAGGCAGCAAGGGCAATTGATAAGTATCTTCGCGGTAATGAGCACAGGATTGAAAGACAGGCGAAGATGACTGTAATAAACGATTATAAAAAGCCTGCTGAGGGTTACCTGAAAATAAAGCGTGAAGATCCACCAATAAAAGATGTTAAAGAGAGGCTGGAGGGATTTACTCAGGTTGAGAAGGGCTATTCAGATGAGATGGCAATAGAGCAGGCAAATAGATGCCTGAAATGCAATATCAATACTATTTTTAATGGTGAACTGTGCATTGCATGCGGAGGCTGCGTTGATGTATGCCCCATGAACTGCCTTAAGCTTGTAAACCTTTCTGATCTTGCAGGGGATGAAAATTTTGACAAGATGATCCAGAATAAATACGGCGTATCAAACGAAGATTATAAAAATAACAGGGATGAGATTCTATCAGGCATTAATGGGGCGGCAATGTTAAAGGATGAGGAAAAATGCATACGCTGCGGCCTTTGCGCAAAGAGATGCCCCACAAATGCCATAACAATGGAGAAATTCGAATTTGAGGAGGCCTTGGTAAATGAATGAAAAGGATTCCTGCTGGAATTTACCCTCACGAAAGGGGAGCGGGAATGACGGGAACAGGAGGGGATTTTGAAGAAGGCAATTTTTATATTATTAGCCGCGACAATAAGCATCAGCTTTACTATTATTACAATCAATACAGGCAATGCACAATCTGACATCCCGGTTGTAGATATCTCCAATTATCCCCAAGAGGCAAAAGAGGGGTATAAAATATTTTCACAAAAGTGTATAAAGTGCCATTCAGCAGCAAAGCCATTGAATGCGCCATACAGCGGCGAGGCATGGAAGACAACAGTATACCGCATGATGAGGAAAGAGGGCTCATTTCTAACGCAGAAAGAGGCAGATAAGATATACGCCTTCCTTGTCCAGTATTCAAGCAGCAGAAAGCCAGCACAGGCAGTTGAAACAAAGGGGCTGTCTCCAATTTACGCGGGAAAGAAGGTTTATCAGCAGAGGGGCTGCGCTGCCTGCCATATTGTAGCTGGTGTTGGCGGAAAGGTTGGCCCTGACCTGACTTCAATAGGCAAGAATAGGGATAGCGAGTTTTTATATAAATGGCTAAAGAATCCTCAGGCAATAAAACCGGCAACGATTATGCCGAATTTAAATTTAACTGATAAGGAAATTAAGCCGCTTGTTGAATACCTGACAAGTTTAAAATAAGGGGGTTTTAAATTGAAAAGTGTTTATAAAATAATATCGCTCGCATTGTTTTTCAGCGTCATATTAACAGCAGGCATTGCCTTTGCTGCAAATGGCAGCGAGTTTGTGCCAAAAGAGGTGGTCATAGAGGACCTCGCACAGAACCTTGCAAGATGGTTTGTGTGGTTCATCATGTATACCTTTGTGCTTGTTACATGGGTTCTGTATGCATTGGTTGTGTTTCTCCATTTGGCAAGGCCGTACATATTACAGATATTAAATAAGTTTACATTAAGGCTCGGCGCTGATTTGTGGTGGACATTCTATTTGACAGGCAGGGACATTGCTGCTGTTGCTGTCTTTGCAATGGGACTATTCAATCTTATACCTGGCTATTTGAGCGAGATACACGGTCTTGTGCCATGGCCAATGATTGTCGGCCCGATTATCCTCGGCATGTCAATCTTTATGAAGAGCCTTGTTGATGTGGATGACAATCCAACTGCATTTAAGGTCTACCATGTTTTGGTCTTGGCAGGCTTTGGCGTTTATTCACTCGGCATATATGGAATAGTTCATTAAAGAATGGGGACGAAGATGAAAATATCTATAAAAATAATTTTTTTAATCGGCTTGGCGCTCACGCCTTCCATTATCTTTGCATTTCCCTTTGGACCCGGACCGGGAAATCTTGAGCCTGCATGCGCCCACTGCCACACAAAAGGCGTATTCGGCGAAGGCGCCAATCAGGGCATGATTGAAATCAGCATAGATAAAAAAGCTGTTAAGCCTGATGAAGAGATTACAGTTACAATAAAGACCTCTGGCGGCGACAATGGGGTGCGTGGAATATTTCTTGTAAACAAAGACCAAAAGCACCCTGCACGCGACGGGTGGGAGATTGTTACAGACTATCTTGGCATGAAATACAATTATGTTGAGCAGGGTGTGGCAATAAAGGATGAGCCTGTAACATGGAAGATAAAGGCTCCAAAGAAGCCCGGCAAATACACATTAATGGGAAGGCTTAATTTCGGAATAAATCCTGCAGTTGAAATTCCTAAAGACACAGAGAATGCAAAATTCCTGTTAACAGAGCCGGTATATATTGATGTTACCGGCGAGGCAATAGCAGGCAAAGACCAGATAAACACAAAAGACCTTTTAAAGATTGTAAATGCACAGTCCTCATTAAGGGAGTTTGCAGACTTTGGCATAAACTGGCTGATGACACTTGTCTCATGGCTGCTATTTACTATGGCAGTATCACTGCATCTGCTCAGGCCGTATTATGTAAGGAATCTTGCCAAGTTCACATTTAATCTTGGCGCTGAGATATGGTGGCTGCTATATATTTTAGTAAGGGACCTGATGTCAGTATTGGCATTTGTTTATTCATTGCAGATTACCTTTCCAAAGCACTTATTAGAGTGGGCAAAACCGCTCGGTGTGAATTATATGGCATACACAATGCCGATGCTCATCGGCTCTATGATACTCGGCGCTGCGCTCGGCTTAAAGCTAATTGGTGATACTGAGCAGAGGCCAAGGTGGTTTGCAATATTTAATATCCTTATGTTAGCAGGATACGGATTTTATACATTCGGTGTATTTTATGCATCTATTGGAATTGATCCTTTGGTGCATAGGCTGGCTGTCCCGTATCCGAGATAGCGACGACACGGCTTAGTAAAAAGTCTATCGTCTGGAGCTTTTTACAAAGTCGTCAGATTGCGAGATTAAAAATGATAATGAAGGAATTTAAAAAAGAGATCAAAACAATAGATGCTGAATGGCTTAAGGTGAATATCCCGTGCCAGAATGCGTGCCCGATTGAGACAGATGTATCTGGCTATGTCGGCGCAATAGCAGAGGGCGACTTTATCAGGGCCTACGAGATAAACAGGATGGTCAATCCCTTTACATCTATCTGCGGAAGGGTATGTGCAGCGCCGTGTCAGGATAATTGCAGGAGAGGGAAGATTGTTGACGAACCTATATCAATCCGGGCATTAAAGAGGTTCGTTGCAGACCATGCAAAGGATAACGGTTATAAAGAGAAACTTACTGTTGCGCCGCCAAAGGGAAAGAGGGTCGCAATAGTCGGCGCTGGGCCAGCCGGCCTTTCAGCAGCAGACCACCTTGTGCGAATGGGCTACAGCGTAACAATCTTTGAGTCGCAGAAGATACCAGGCGGCATGATGTATCTCGGCATCCCGGAATATCGTCTTCCAAGGGACATCATAAAGTCAGAGATTGATATGATACTCTCTATGGGCGCTGAGCTTAAGTGCAATATGGCAGCAGGAAGGGATTTTACAATATCAGATTTAAAAAAGAAATACGATGCAGTATTTATTGCAATCGGCGCGCACAGGAGCCGTGAGTTAAAGATGGAAGGCATTGAGCTTGACGGTGTTTTAAGAGGCGTTGACTTTCTTTTAAATGCAAACCTTGGTTATAAGGTAGATTTGGGCAAAAAGGTATTGGTTATCGGCGGCGGTAATGTTGCTATTGATGTTGCCCGTATTGCAGTGAGAAAAGGAAAGGTAAAATTGGCTGCTGCAGAGGATATAACAACAGCAATTGATGTTGCCCGCGCGGCGCTAAGGATGGGTGAGGCAGAAGAGGTGCACATGGTCTGTCTTGAATCACGCGACGAGATGCCTGCGCATGAAGAAGAGGTTAATGAGGCGGCAAACGAGGGCATCATTATACACAATTCCCTCGGCCCAAAGAGGATAGTGGGCAAAAAGGGCTCAGCAACAGGGCTTGAGGTTGTAAAGGTAAAATCGGTATTTGATGATAAGGGAAGGTTTAACCCAACCTTTTTTGAAGGCTCTGAATCAGTGATTGAGGCAGATACTATAGTTATGGCAATCGGACAGACATCAGACCTTTCATGGATAAAACCAAAGGACGGCATTGAGATTACGCCGAGGCGCACCATATCTGTTGACCCTGATACACTCGCAACAACAGCAGCAGCCGTGTTTGCCGGAGGTGATGTTGCTTTTGGGCCGAGGCTGCTTATTAATGCCATTGCAGATGGAAAGAGGGCAGCAGAGTCTATTGACAGATATTTAAGCGGGCAGAGGATTGCACAGAAAAAGGAAAAAGAAAAAGAGATGATAGTGAGCTATGTAACTGCCTTTGATGTTGAAAAGACAGTTGAGAAAAAGGAGAGGATACATCCGCCGACCATTCCAATAAAAAGGCGCATTGGATTTAAAGAGGTGGAGATTGCATATACACAAGAGATGGCAATAGAAGAGGCAAAGAGGTGCCTGAGGTGCAATCACAGGATTTCTGCTGGCGGTGATTTTTGCTTTCTCTGCGGCATCTGCAAGGATATATGCCCGCAGGACAGCATTGATATGAAAAAGGTGGACAGGGTCAGCATTGAAGGGAATCTTGAAAAACTTATTGGAACAAAGATGATGAAGCTTTTTAAATGGACCCTGCCATCAGAAGGGCCAAAGACATGGATGGAAGGCACTGCCTTTGTAAAGGATCAGGAGAAATGCATCAGGTGCTTTATGTGCCAGAGGGAGTGTCCATTAAGCGTTGTTACAATAGAGAGGATATCGCCGATTTATTGATGATTTTTTTTGTCATTCCGTGCTTGACACGGAATTCAGAATTTCATGGATTCCTGCTTTCGCAGGAATGACATGCAGGAGGAGCGAGAGTAAATGAGCAAGCTCGGAAGTTCACAATATATTCAGGATGCAGTAAAGGAGATGTTCAATGATTTTAAGGCTGACAGACGCAGTTTTATCCTTGGAAGCCTTGCTATAGCCGGCAGTCTTCTTTCTGCATTATCCATTGGCATCACATACAGATCAAAGGTGTTGAATGAGCCGTTTGAAGGGCCGTTTTTCAGGAGAAAGGCAGGCGTCAAATATACTGTTTATACAAGGACAGATGGAAATGAGGACTTATCGAAACCGGTAAAATATCTTGACGCAGAGAATGTATGGGAATCAGATTTTGTTGAGGATATCGCATTCAGTAATAGTTTTGTAGTTGTTAAAGTAAAAAACAACGGAAATAAGAAGGCGGTAAGGGGCTTTTACAGATACTGTCCGATATGCGGAAATATAACCTTCAGTTTTGACGGCAGGGATATTGAGTGTTTAAAGTGCGCAAACAGGTTTGATGCAGAGACAGGCTGGGGCACAACAACCCAGTTAAGATTAATGAGAGCAAATGTGGAGTATGATGACAGTGCGTCAGGATAATAACAATATAGGGGCATGGCGCGTCATGTCTATATTAATAACAGGCATTCTAATTCTTTTACCGGTTACAGCTTCTGCTGCAGTCGCGGATGAATTTCCGATGTATCTGAATGTAACGAATCTGTATTCATCTCTGCAGGAGGTGTCTATCTGGGGGCTGCACTGGATGTTCAGCCTGATCGCATGGATGCTCTTTACACAGGCAATTGCGTTTCATCTGCTCAGGCCGTATTTTCTGAATCTTTTTTCAACCTTTAATTTTCGAATTGGCTCTGATATATGGCTTATGAATTTTATACTGACAAGGGACATGATGGCTGCACTGGCATTTGCGCTTTCACTTTTAATGACAGCGCCAAAGGTTGTATACATGATGCTTACAGGCACAACAGGTTTTTTATACAGCTCATACAATCTGTGGCTGTTTGCAGGCTCGCAGCTTCTCGGCCTTGCATTACTGCTGAAACTCTTTATTGAGACAGAGGAGGATGTAAGGGGCTACTATATTTTCAACGGCCTTATTGTTGTCAGCTATACAATCTTTACAATAGGCATTTATAAGGCATCATATATTGTTGTCTCATTTTTGAGGGGATAGATGGAAGCATATCAAAAAGAAGAAGGATTCAGATTTGCAGGAAAGGCGGTTATAACGCTTATAATCACCTTTGCTGCTGTGATTATAATGTATTGGCTCGGTAAAGGCTATCAGGAATATCTTATTCCTGTTCTCTTTTTTATCTGGATGATGTTTCTGTTGATAGTGGCTGGCGGAGGCAGGAGGTTTAAGCCAATGATTAAGGCTAGCCATGTGGTTGTTAAGAAGCCTTCTCCCTTATCCTTCTTATATGAAGGAGAGAGGTATAAAAGCGAGACACATCCAATGAAGAACTGGCGCTGGAAGAAGAGGAGAGAACATGCGCAGGTATGGGACTACTTTGGCGACGAGGTGATGAGTTTTGAAGGAAAAAGCATATTAATGGAATGGGAAGAAAAGGCGGAGAAAGATGGAAAGAAGCGAAGAATTAAATAATATTTTAAATAAAACAGAGGAAATTATTAAAGACTGCAGGATTGCAGGCGGCGAGATATATCTTACCAACGAGAGGATTGTTACAAATAAGATATCTTTGTTAAAGAAGATTTCTTTATCATCCAAAACATCCTTTTTCTCAATCCCCCTTGCAGATATTGTTTCATACAAAATAGCGAGGGGGATACCCTTTTTCAGCCTTCCGAGGCTGATTGTTGAATATGCAGAGGGAAAGGGGAACAAGGAGATATTCTTTGAGTTTGCAAGCAAAGATGATGCCAAGGTGTTCTGCTCGGGTATTGAGCAGCGCCTCAGCATGAAAAACAATAATATTAACATTTAATATAGGAGGCGCAACATGTCACAGGAACCAAGAAGGAAATTTATGTTTTTAATGATTGTAATCTTATTCATAATTATTTTTGCAGGGGCATTTCTAACAAAGGCGTCAGCAGCAGTCAAGGGAAATGCAGAGGCAGGCAAAAAGGTTTATGATGCAAAATGCACTCTTTGCCACGGCGCTGCTGGAAAAGGCGACGGCCCTGCAGGCGCGAGCCTTAATCCAAAGGCAACAAACTTTACTGATAAGGCAAAGATGACAAAATCAGATGATGAGCTGTTTAAGATAATCTCAGACGGTTCAAAGGGAACCTCAATGATTGGCTATGCAGGCTCAACAAGCGAAGCAGACCGCTGGAACCTTGTTGCGTACATCAGGTCACTATCCAAGTAGGAGATTTCCCTTTCTCTTGCTTGTTCGTGAAGCCCTTTAAAGGGGGTCTTTTCCCCAAAAAAGCATTACCTTCTCCCTTAGAAGACCCCCTTTTTAGGAATTGAAAAAGGCTTTGACATTTAATTTGAAAAGATTATAATTAGAATATAAGACTTGCTTCATAAATATCCTGTCTATGATTAGTTATGCTCACCGTGAAAGTGTTTCAATGGTCTTCAAAGTATGGAGGTAAAGATGAAAAGATGGTATATATTCCCTCTCCTTATCATAGGCATTATGATATTCTATGCCTCTATCTCATACGAAAAGGAGCTGCCAAGGATTGAAAAGAATACCTTTACAAGCGCAAAGGTATGCGGCGAGTGCCATGTAGAGATATACAATATGTGGAAAAACTCCCTGCACGCAATGTCCCTTGAAGACCCCATATTTCAGGCAGCAAATATCATTGCCTTTAAAAATACAAATGGCGAGACAAAAATACTTTGCATAAAATGCCATGCGCCAATTACATTCTGGAATAAGGATTATGATTTGAAACAGGATATAACAAAGGAGGGCATTACCTGCGATTTCTGTCATTCTGTTACAGCATTGAATCTCAACAACAGAGAAAATCCCTTTAGACTTGAGCCGGGCATTACAAAGAATGGTCCTTTAGGAGAGCTAAAGTCACCAGTTCACAAAACGCGGCAGTTAAAGCTCTTTGAGACATCAGAGCTGTGCGGGGCATGCCACGATTTTACTGACCAGAATAATGTTACTATACTCGGCACCTATTCTGAATGGAAGGCCGGGCCTTATGCAAAAGACGGCGTTCAGTGCCAGGACTGCCACATGCCGCGCAAAGAAGGCGAGATAGTTACAGATAATATTAAAAAGAGCAAGGTGAAGTTTATAAATGACCATAATATTCAGGGCGGACACTCCATTGAACAGGTAAAAAAGGCGATAAAGGTGGAGGTAAAAGAGGTAAAGAGGTATCCTGACAAGATGAGGGTATTTGTGGATGTGACAAATGCAGGCTCAGGCCACATGGTGCCGACCGGCACCCCTTCAAGAAAGATGCTCCTTGATGTTACTGTAAAAACAGAAACAGGCCAGATTCTGAAGGAGCAGAAGATATATAAGAAAATACTTGTTGGCGCTGGCGGCATAGAATTTACCAAAGACAGCGAGGTCATGTGCAACAGGTCTGCAATTTCAAGCGACAATAGGATAAAACCTAAAGAAACAAGGAAAGAGGAGTTTACATTCTATATCCCGCAGGATGTGCCGGTTACTGTTGCTGCGCAGGCCTTTTATCAATACAACCCGGAGATTATTCAGCAGGCAGATATTAATATTGAAATGGGCAAGGACGAAAAGGTGTCAAGATGAGTATGTCAATAAAGACAGTAAAAGACGCTTCTGACAGCAAGAGGGGTTTTTTAAAGCTGCTTTTTCTGTCTGTAATGACAGTGAGCTTTGGCGGTGTAATTTATCCGATAATCCGCTATCTGTCGCCGTTATCACAGCAGCAGGCATCGGAAAAGATAGAAATTTTAAAGGATGAGGTGCCGGATGGAAAGGCAAAATTCTTTACCTACAAAGGCAACCCTGCTGTTGTAATTCATACAAAGACTGGCTTTACTGCTTTATCTGCCGTGTGCACGCACCTCGGCTGTATTGTTAAATGGCTTGAGGATAAAAATGAGTTTCAATGTCCATGCCATGCCGGCAGATTTGATATAACAGGAAAGGTGCTTTCAGGCCCGCCGCCAAAGCCGCTTCCCCAGATTGCGGTTGCAGAGAGCGGTGCGAAGATTGTTATTGGATAATGCCGGAGTTTAAGATGGAGCTGATAAAGGATATAAATAAAAAGGTTCTTGACTGGCTTGATGAAAGATACGATGCAAGGCAATGGATAAGGGAGAACCTTACAGAAAAGCTGGTGCATAAGCATATCAACTGGCTTTACTGCTTTGGCGGGCTTTCGTTTCTCGGGTTTTTGCTCCAGATAGGCACAGGCATCTTTCTAATGATGTATTATATACCAACGCCAAAGGATGCATTGGCAAGCGTTCAGAATATTGCAAACAATATTCCCTTTGGATGGCTTTTTCAGAGGCTCCATTCAATTGGCGCAAATGTAGTGAACCTCCTTGTGATGTTTCACATGTTAAGAGTGCTTTATCACGGCGCTTACAAGAAGCCGAGGGAGTTTCAGTGGGTGTCCGGCGTATTTTTATTATTGATTACAATGGCAATGAGCTTTACAGGCTATCTTTTGCCATGGACGCAGCTTTCATACTGGGGCGCAACCATTGGCACTGAGATGCCAGGCGCAACGCCGATAGTCGGTGAATGGCTTGTCCAGCTTATCAGGGGCGGCGTGCAAATAACAGGGATTACACTTACAAGATTCTATGCAATACATGTAGTTGTTCTTCCTTTGACATTGATTGGATTTTTAGGCATACATTTTCTGATGATAAGGAAGGTCGGCATAAGCGGGCCGATGTAATATTGAACTTTTTTACCCCTCACCTTAACCCTCTCCCCAATGGGGAGAGGATTAAGGTGAGGGGGCAAGGTGTGACATGGCAAAAAAGAAAAAAGAAAAACACGAAGAGGGCGCGGTGCCCTTTGTTCCTGTTCATATAATGAAGGAGATGGCAGCAGTCTTCATATTTTTAGGCATATTTATTCCCCTTGCAATACTCTATCCGTTTGAAGAGTTAGAGCCTGCAAACTCCTTTGTAACGCCTGAGCATATAAAGCCTGAGTGGTATTTTCTCGCAGCATACCAGATTTTAAGGATTGTGCCGAGCAAGGTTCTTGGGCTTATGCTTCAGGGGATTGTAATACTGGCAATAATACTCCTGCCATTCTGGGATACAAAATCTGAGAGGAACCCGAGAAAGAGGCCGTTATTTGCAGCTATTGCCATACTGTCCATAGCAACATATATTGCGCTTACTGTCTGGGGGAAATATTCATGAGATGGAAGATTGCATTAATATTATTCTTAATGCTCAGCCTTAATGCAAAGCTGGCCTTTGCAGAGGAAAAAGAGGGAAAGGCAGCAAATGTCTGCATCCAATGCCACAGCCAGCTCGGAGGAAAATTTGCAGAGCCTGTGGAGCAGTGGAGCAAGAGCATACATAAAGAGATGGGCAATAACTGCGAAGGATGCCATGGCGGAGATGCAGCAGATATGGGAAGGGCAATGACAAAGGAGGCAGGTTTTCTCGGCAAACCAAAGCCCTTAGAGATACCCGACTTCTGCGGCAAGTGCCACATAGGCGTTAAGGAGAACTACTCAAAGAGCGCACACGGAATATCTGCTGCTAAAACAGGCGCTCCGAATTGCGTCACCTGTCATAGCAATCATGACATCAAAAAGGCGTCTTTAGATTTGATCAATGAGAAGAGCTGCATCAGGTGCCATACCTATGACAGGCCGCAGAAGATAAAACAGGCATTGGCAAGCACAGATAAGGAAATCGCAAGACTGACGGCAATGATTAAAGATGTAAAGGGAAGCAGTATTGATACAAAGAGACTTGAGGAGAAGCTCTTTGCTGCAAGGAATGCCATTCATCAGGTGACCCATGTCCTTAGCGTAGACAGGATTAATGCCATGAAGACAACTGCTGACAGGGAGCTGTCAGCAGTTGATGGATCATTAAAGACAATTGAAAAAGAGATTAAAAAAAGAAAGAGGATCGCAATCAGTGTTTCGCTCTTTTGTTTCTTTGCAGCAGGTGTAATCATATTATACAGAAAGACTTTTTTAAAATCTGAGAACTGGTTTAAGGTGTAGGGAAAATAAGCACAACTATTGTAAGAACATAATAGCGTCATTCCTGCGAAAGCAGGAATCCAGAATTTCTTAAATTTACAAGACCATGGATTCCCGCTAAAAACATGCGGGAATGACAAAATAATAGTATGCATGAGTCTCTTTTAAAGGGGGTTACTAATGAAAAAGAGATTTGAGTGGTGGAGGGCAATCCCTCTTAACGCAAAGATCGCTATCATTGTCCTCGCATCAGTTATAGTTGTCGGCTCATCAGTAGGGGCATTTTACTTCTACGATTTTACCCAGCACAATCCAAAGGCATGCGTCATGTGCCACCTTATGCAGCCGGCTTATAACAGCTGGTCTGTCTCTGCGCATAAGAATGTAACCTGCCATGAATGCCACAGGGCAAGCATAATGGAGCAAAACAGGCTTTTGTTAATGGCAATCTTTAAGAGGCCTACCACTGTACCTCCAAGGCACGGCAAGATAATAGTGCCATATACAACCTGCATAGAGTGCCACTGGGAGGGCGATCCGAAGATTAAAAAGATAAACAGGTCTTACGGCCATGCAAAGCATGTATTTATTGAGCAGATACAGTGCACAAAATGCCATTCAAGGGAGGTGCACAAGTTCCTGCCTGGCGAGCGCTTTTGTCTTGAGTGCCACAAGGAGAAGATTGTGCATGGCTTTGGGATGGAGGACCTTGCGTGCCTTGACTGCCACATCTACAAGGCAGATGCTAAGGGAGTAGACAGCAAAGATCTAAAGCCTACAAGGGCAAAGTGCCTTGAGTGCCACAAATCAGGCGCAAAGGTAAATTTTCCAAAGGATGGCGCAATGAAATTTGACTGCTATCAGTGCCACAAGCCGCATGTTAAGGCAAAGGTAAAGCCGAGTGCAGAGGACTGTTTTGCCTGTCATAAACAGATTATAAATGTCGGCAAACACAGTCTCCATGTCCAGATGATAGGCATGAACTGCATGCAGTGCCACAAGCCTCACGGCTGGAGGGTGACAGAGACAGTTGCAAAAAAGGAATGTGTGACCTGCCACGCATACAAGGAGCCGGTTACATTTTTACAATAAGGCAGCAGGGGCGGAGCGCAATCCGCCCCTACACCTCCATTATCTCTTCTTCCTTCTTTTTTAGGATATCGTCTATTTTTTTGATGTGCTGGTCTGTGGTTTTCTGGATGTCTTCATGCGACTTGCGGGATTCGTCCTCTGATATCTTCTTTTCCTTTTCTATCTTCTTGACCTCTTCATTTATATCGCGCCTGATATTTCTAATGGCAACGCGCGAGTCCTCTGCCATCTTTTTTGCAAGCTTGACAAGCTCTTTTCTCCTCTCTTCAGTGAGAGGCGGGACAGGAAGCCTGATAGTCTTTCCATCATTTGCAGGCGTAAGCCCGATGCCGGAAGATTGAATCGCCTTTTCAATATTCTCTATCACCTTTGGGTCCCATGGCTGGATTGTAATAAGCCTGCTCTCTGGAACAGCAAGCGTTGCAACCTGATTCAGAGGGGTTATGTTGCCGTAATAATCTACCTTAATGCCGTCAAGCAAGGACAAAGACGCCCTGCCTGTCCTTATAGTAGCAAATTCTCTTTTAAGGGCATTGATTGCTGCTTCCATCTTCTCTGCTGTCTTCTTTTTCAGCTCATTAATCATATTACAATTGTCCCTACCTTTTCGCCGAGCACTATCCTTTTGATGTTCCCGCTCTTTTTAAGGTTAAATACTATAATCGGAAGGCTGTTGTCCATGCAAAGAGATATCGCAGTTGCATCCATTACCTTTAGCCCCTTTTGAAGGACATCTAAGTAATTCAGCTTGTCAAATTTCTTTGCGTTTTTGTTCTTCATCGGATCAGAGTCATATACGCCGTTAACCTTTGTCCCTTTTAGGATTACCTCTGCGCCTATCTCCATTGCCCGAAGAGATGCAGCAGTGTCGGTTGTAAAATACGGATTTCCTGTGCCAGCAGCGAAAATTACAATCCTCTTTTTTTCAAGGTGTCTTATTGCCCTTCTTCTTATATAAGGCTCTGCAAGCTCCCGCATCTCTATCGCGGTCTGCACCCTTGTTAGAACCCCGCGCTTTTCTAAGGCATCCTGCAGGGCAAGGGCGTTTAATACTGTAGCGAGCATCCCCATATAGTCTGCTGATGCACGTTCCATTCCGCTTGCACTGGCAACCAAGCCGCGGAATATATTTCCGCCGCCTATTACAACTGCAATCTGGATACCCAGTTTATAAACCTCTTTTATCTCATTGGCAATGGTATTTATAACAACAGGGTCAATGCCGTAGCCCCTATCACCCATCAGAGCCTCTCCGCTAATCTTGAGCATTATTCTTTTGTATCTGATTTTTGGCATCTTATTTTGGAGCTATCTCCCCGAGTTTAAATCTGATAAATCTTCTTAGCACAATATTTTCACCGAATTTTGCGATCTTCTGGCTTACAATGTCCTTTATCTTCAGCTTTCCCTCAGGGTCTTTAATAAAGGCCTGCTCCATCAAACAGAAGTCAGCAAAAAACTTATCCAGCTTGCCCTCAACGATTTTTTCAATAACATTTGCAGGCTTTCCTGTCTCCTTTGCCTGAGCCCTGTAAATGTCCTTTTCTTTTTCAATTACATCTGCAGGAACATCTTCCCTCTTTACATACATAGGCGGAATACCTGCGCCTGCAATGTGCATGGCAATATCTCTTACAAGCTCTTTAAACTCCTCATTCCTTGCAACGAAATCTGTCTCGCAGTTTATCTCTACAAGAACGCCTATCTTTGCGCCAGCATGAATATAGGAGCCTACAGCGCCTTCAGCAGCGACCCTGTCAGCCTTTTTTGCTGCTGCTGAAAGGCCTTTCTTGCGAAGGATGTCTATTGCCTTTTCAATATCTCCATCAGCCTCTGCAATGACCCTTTTACAATCCATTATGCCAGCGCCTGTCTTTTCCCTTAATTCTTTAACCAGTGTTGCCTCAACTTCCATTAAAATCCTCCCAAAACATAGTGTTCAGGGCGGGCAAATGCCCGCCCCTACACATATTATTATGCTCCGCTATTTTCTGCTGCTGACTCCGCTTGTTCTACTTTTTCTCCTGATGCTTGAACAGGCAGCTCTGCTGCTGATACAGCTTCGGTGTGCTTTTCTGCTAAAAACTGTTTTCCTTCAAGAACAGCGTCTGCTGTCTTTACAGTAAGGAGCTTGATAGCCCTGATGGCGTCATCATTGCCTGGTATCACATAGTCTGCTTCATCAGGGTCGCAGTTTGTATCAACTACAGCAACAACAGGGATGTTAAGCCGCCTCGCCTCCATGATCGCAATCTGCTCCTTTTTAGAGTCAATCACAAATATTGCGCCAGGAAGGACATCCATCTCTTTTATGCCGCCGAGTATCTTCTGCAGCTGAACACGCTGCTGTTCTAAGTTAGTTGCCTCTTTTTTAGTCAGAAGCTCAAATACGCCGTTTGCCTTGTCAGAGTCCAGTTTTTTTAGTTTGCTGATGCTCTTTTTAATGGTCTTAAAGTTAGTCAGCATACCGCCGAGCCAACGCTGATTGACATAAAACATGCCGCAGCGCCTGGATTCTGCTTCAATGGTTTCCTGTGCCTGCCTTTTTGTGCCTACAAAAAGCACAAGCTCGCCTCTTGCTGCTAAATCTTTTATGAATACAGCAGCATCATTAAACTTCTTAAGCGTTTTTTGAAGGTCAATTATATGGATTCCATTCCGCTCCCCGAAAATGAATTTCTTCATCTTTGGATTCCAGCGTTTGGTCTGATGTCCGAAATGAACGCCTGCTTCTAATAATTCTTTTAAAATTACAGCCATTTTTTTCACCTCCTTGCCGTTTGGTTTTTTCCTCCGCTATCCATCTGCTTACAGAAGGAATCCTGAACATTCAGGACACCGCCTCCTGCAATACGGACAGCGTGTGGGATATTTTTAACCTTTAATTTATAGCACAAAGTTGTTGCTTTTGCAAGGGAAAACTCCAGATTCAAAAAATGAATACACTTAATTGACACAAGCCCCTCTTTTCGGTTAATATTCCTTTATGCCTGTTACTGCTGTAGACATATATAAAAGGCTGCCACAGACAAATTGCGGAAGATGCGGTTCTCCGTCCTGCTTTGTCTTTGCAACGAGGGTTGCCTTAAGGCAGGAGGTTGTTGAAAAGTGCATCAGCCTTTCCGGGGATGAGCTTAAAGAGTTAAAGTTGCTTGTTTGCGAGATTAAAACATTAACAACAGGCTCTGGCGCAAATGCATATGCACAGGCAGCAGAGGAGATTAAAAACAGGATTAAGGATATTGATTTTAAGGAATCTGCAGAAGGACTGGGCGCTGAATATTTAAAGGAGAATGATAAAGAGTATCTTCGCCTTAACCTTTTTAATCATAAATATAAGCTCTCAAAAACTGGTGATATTGTCAGGGATAACGGCTTGCAGCCGAGTGCATGGGCAAAGATATTTTTAATCATCTATGTTAATACAAGAGGGAAAGTCAGTTTGAAGAACGAGTGGATATCATTTGGCGACCTGCCGAACACCTTTGCCAAGCAGAAGTCTTTTAAGGACAATAGCGAGAATGTTCTGATAAAAAATTTTGCGGGCAAAAAGGAGGAACTCAGGGATGCCTGCAACCTCCTTGCTGGCATAGATGCAACTGCTGAATTTAAATGCGACCTTGCATATAGATTTCTTGTGCTTCCAAAGATACCGCTTCTGCTTCTCTTCTGGGATGAGAATAAAGAGGAAGAGTTTCCTGCAAGGGTAAAGATATTAATGGACAAGACTGTTCTTAGTTTTATTGATATTGAATCCCTTGTGTTTCTTGCAGAGAGGTTTGCAAAGGAGCTTTGCGAGGCAAAGGGGATTATGGTTAATACAGTTTAAAATAGGAGGTTTTTATGATAATAGACGACATAGCTCTGATGATTGGAAAAAAGGTTGAGGTTGTTGCCCATGAGATTACCTACACAGGCATACTTATGGAGGTAAGCGAGGAGGAGATTAATCTTAAAGGCGAGTTTCAGTGGATTGGCATACCGATTGAGAATGTTGTATCAATAAGACCAATCAGCGCCTAATTTGCAATGTGCAATGCCTTGCGCGATGCAATGCGGTCAAGCAATCTGCCCCCTGCCTTTAAGATTGTGTTGAATACAAAATCTATTGGATAAAATATATTATACTTATTTGTTAAATATAGAAACCTGTCTATCCACCTGCCATTTTTAAAGACGTCCCTTAATATTATCTCCAATGTCATCTGTCTTAAGACCCTTAAAACATTAAAATGATAACTGAACCTTGAAAATGTCCTTAGAAGGTGCAAGGGGCTGTAAAAGCGCCTATTTATAGCCTTTCTTATTTTGCTTAGGTCTTTTATTGAATAATAATCTGAATAGACAATATTTCTATTTTCATCAATATGGTAGTCAGGAAGTTTTGACATTATGCTGTAAAGCTCTGTTTTGGGATAGCAGAGCAGTCTGCTTATATTTATAAAATCCAGACCTGCTTTCTTTGCAAGGTCTGCTGTTCTTAACATATCCTCTCTTGTCTCTTTATAGTTTCCAATTATAAAAAAGCCTAAGGCAAGTATGTCTGTCTTTCTCACATTTTCAAATGCCTGCCATATCAAATCAGGCCTGTATCCCTTTTTAAGCCAGCGCAGGACATCCTCGTTAAAGCTCTCAATTCCAACGCCGATTAAAAAACCTGTTTCACCCAATTTCTTTATTACATCTGGCCTTTTAACTAATGACTCTACGCGGCACTGTGCAAGATATTTCTTTTTTATACCCTCCCTTTTGATAGCATCGCAAAGCTTATCCATCCTGTCCATATCATGAAAGACATTATTGTCCGTAAAGAATACAATCTCAACATCCTCATCCATTGTCTTCAGCTCTTCTATTATAGATTCTGCTGAGCGCGATAACCACTTCTTTTCTGTGAACTCGCAGTATATGCATTTAAACGGGCATCCCTGCGAGGCATAGATAGAATCCACGCCCATGGATAAGGCAGTATAGCGGTATTTTCTTAAAGACCTGTCAGGGTATGTCCCTGTAATAATAAGCTGATTTCGGTCTTTATTGTGGATGATTTTATCGCCGTCTCTGTATGATATGCCTTCAATGCCTGCTGGCGAGCCCTTTTTAAAAAGCTCAATCATCGGGTCCTCGCCATACCCTCTGATGATGATGTCAATTCTCGGCAGCTCCTTTAAGAGCATATCTGCATAATCTGTTGCAAAACGGCCGCCAGCAACAACTGTCTTGCCTTTTGGTATGCTGTTTATTGTATTAAAGACAAATTCAAGGTCAAACTTGCTTGAGCCCCCAATAGCCTTTGGATTTCCCCAGTTCAGAGAAAAGCAGATAAGGTCTTTATCTTTAATATAAGGCTTTGCATCATCCTCAAACCTCATATCAATTATCTCCACATTATCTACAAGAGGCTTTATTGCAGAAGCAACAATCTCCAGGCCGATAGGCGGAATCCTCCAGAACCTGAATAACGGGTCAGTTCTGTAAGGATAAACGCACAGCACATTTTTCCAGTTCATTTAAAGCCTTTCTTATATAAAGACGATATCATACTGCTCCTGATGGAGATTAGGATCTGCCTTTATAATAATCTTCTTTTTATATCTGTTTTCAAGTTCATCTATGCCCTGCCTCTCCTCATCATATAAAAGATTGGCTACAGATGAATTTACTGTAACCATAATCTTGCTGCTCGTTGAAGAGGCCGCTGTCCTTCTTATCTCTCTGAAGATTTCATAGCATATCGTTGTGGGAGATTTTAGATAACTCCTTCCCTCACAATATGAGCATGGTTCGCACAATGCCCGCAGCAGGTCTTCGCGCGTCCTCTTTCTTGACATCTCAACAAGGCCAAGCTCAGATATTTGCAGGATATTTGTGCGCGCCTTATCACCAGAAAGGGCCTCCTGCAGGACATTGAATACCTTTTTGCGGTTCTTTTCCTTTAGCATATCAATAAAATCTATTATAATGATTCCGCCGATGTTTCTAAGACGCAATTGATATGCTATCTCCTTAACTGCCTCAAGATTGGTCTTTAAGATAGTCTCCTCAGGATTTCTCTTTCCAACATATCTTCCTGTATTTACATCTATGGCAGTCAATGCCTCTGTATGGTCAATTACAATATAGCCGCCTGATTTCAGCCAGACCTTTCTTCCGAGTGCGCGGGATATATCAATTTCCACCTCGTACGCGTCAAATATGGGTTCATCCTTTTCATACAACTCAACACGGCTGCTTAACTTGGGGAGAAAGGAATCAATAAATTCCTTGATCTGCATATATTCCTGTTTTGAATCAACAACCAGCTTATCCACCTTTGGGGTAAACAGGTCCCTTACCACGCGAAAGACTATGTCTAAATCTGTATGCAAAAGACTCGGAGCAGACAGCTTGTCCCTCTTCTGCTGGATGTTCTGCCACAGGAGCTCTAAAAATTCTATATCTGCCTTGAACTCCTCATTACTTACGCCTTCGCTTACTGTCCTTATTATATAACCTGCGCCGGGTTTCTTCAGCTTGTTGATAAGCTCTCTCAGCCTCTTTCTTTCTGCCTCTTCCTCAATCCTCCTTGATATGCCGATATGCTCAATAGTAGGCATGTACACAAGATACCTTCCAGGAAGGGTTACGTATGTTGTGACCCTCGGCCCCTTTGTCCCTATCGGCTCCTTTATAACCTGAACCATTATCTCCTGTCCCTCTTGCAGGAGGTCCTCAATTAAAACAGCGCTTGCCTTTTTTGCCTTTACTGCTTCAACAGTATCGCTTTCAAACTCAATCCTTGCCTCGTCTGTCTCGTCCTCCATCATCTTTGCGTACTCTTCTATATTGGCGCTTACCTCAGAGACATACAAGAATGCAGCCTTTTCAAGGCCGATATCAACAAAGGCTGCCTGCATGCCCGGAAGGACCCTGATGACCTTTCCTTTATATATATTGCCAGCGATCCCTCTGTCCCTTTTTCTGTCAATATAAAGCTCTGTTATCTCGCCGCCCTCTAAAAAGGCTACCCTTGTTTCTTCACCTGTTGCATTTATGATTATTTCTAATGCCATCTTTTTCCCTCGCTAAGCATATGTCACAGCCTTAACATCCTCATCCATAGGGCTTTGCCATTCACCATTTTTGAAAATATAAAGCCCTGTCCTTTTAATCATTACTGATTTTATTTCATCCTCATTCAAAGGCAGGAGCGCCTGAATTATCTCTGTAGGCTTGCAGCCCCTTCCATCCATGTTTTGTATCAGCATGTGCAGCCCAACCTCTGGTTTGTTTGATGCTATCGCTAATTCTTTGATATAAGGCCTTATATCTATCGCTTTTTCCCCTGACCCTGTTTTGCGTTTTATTATTATACTCTTTTTTTGCAGAAATTCATCAATAATCTCTTTAGAAATATTACATGCTGTATCAGGCGGCATTGTAACAATGTAGCTAAACCCGCTGATTGCTGCTGACAAAGACTCTGTCTTAAACAAAAGATAGATTGCATCAATTGCCCTGATTCCAAGTGGAAATTGCGCATTCAATGCAGAGAGGATCTTGTCCATGCCCATTTTGTATGTTAATTCTGCATCAAGATATTCAGACTCACTCTCTGTGCCAACAGGAAGCGCGGGGCCAAAGGATATTTTGGGATGTGCAGTAAATCCCTCTGAATAGGCAATAGGTATATCTGCCCTCCTGAATGTCCTGATTATTGCTGTCATCAATTCAAGATGCGAAAGAAATCTCAATTGCCCTGTCCTTGTATACTTTATGCGGACCTTAAAAGGGAGCTTATCCAGTTTAACAAACTGCTCAACGGCTTTAGCTATTTTTAAATCAGAAGGCTGAAATACCTTTGGCGATATACCCTTGTTCTCTGCCTTATCCTCTCCTATCTTTCCTTTGTCGCACACACCGCAGTAAAAGCAGTCGCCGAATCTGCAGTCAGCAAGCGCCTTTTCGCTTTCTGAAAGTTTTTGCTCCTTTTCAAGAAACTTTTTATAGATGCCTGTATAAAGATGATCCCATGGAAGGGTTTCGCCAAACTGCCTTGCTCTATTAGCATAAAACTCAGGGCTTATGCCGATAGCATTAAATGCCTCAAGCCATCTGTCAAAGTTGAATACCTCTGTCCATCCATCAAATCTGCAGCCGAGTTCCCATGCTGTTTTCAATACCTGTCCAAGCCTTCTGTCTCCCTTTGAGAATACAGCCTCAATAAAAGATAGCTCAGGCCTGTGCCATTTTACACTGATGCCCTTCTTTTCCAATGTCCTTTTAAGATAGTATTGCTTCTTCTTAATCTCCTCAAGCGTTATCTGCCCCATCCACTGAAAGGCTGTATGCGGCTTTGGAACATATGTAGAGATGCTTATATTGATATTCCTATATCTGCCAGAGACCTCCCTGCTTATCCTCTTTGCCCTTTCTGCAAGGTCTATTATCCCTTGTATATCCTCATCTGTTTCAGTTGGGAGGCCAATCATAAAATAAAGCTTTATAGAATCCCATCCCTCTTTAAAGACATCTCTCATGGCTTCATCAAATTCTCCGTCGCTCATCTCTTTATTGATCACCCTTCTTAATCGCGCTGTGCCTGCCTCTGGAGCTAAGGTAAAGCCGGTCTTCTTTACCCGTCGTATCTGTTTTATGACATCAGAGTGGAGCGTGCCGAGCCTCATTGACGGCAGCGATATGGCAACCTTTTTATCTATGTATTTATCCATAAGGCTTGATAAAAGCGGCGAGAGGCAACCGTAGTCTCCTGTGCTTAAAGACACAAGCGATACCTCTTCATACCCAGTTGCCTTTAATGAGTTTTCAATTATCCTGTGAATAGTCTCAGGGCTCCTCTCCCTTACAGGCCGATAAATGCTTCCTGCCTGGCAGAATCTACATCCCCTTGTGCAGCCGCGTGATATTTCAATAGTAATCCTGTCATGGACAATACTCATATAAGGCAGGATCGGTTTATCAGGAAATGGCGCATTGTCCAAATCTGAAATAATCCGCCTGTTTATCTTTTCAGGCGCATTATTCAGAGGCGTAATGCCATCTGCTATTCCATCCTGATTATATTCAATCCTATAAAAAGATGGTATGTAAATCCCTTCAATCTTTGATAGCTGATATAGCAAATCTTTTTTATTTAGGGGCTTCTCTTTCCATGCCCGATGCACATCTATAATCTCGTTTATAATCTCCTCGCCATCGCCGAGCACAAAGGCGTCAATAAAATCTGCGATTGGCTCTGCATTAAATGCACAGGCGCCGCCTGCAAGTATAAGCGGAAATCCTTCATCCCTTTCAGAAGACATCAAAGGTATATTGCTCAGGTTTAGGATATTCAGGATATTTGTGTATGTAAGCTCATAGGGAAGCGTAAACCCGAGTATATCAAATTTATCCAGCGGCAGACTCGTTTCCATGCTTGTTAAAGGCAGTCTGTTTTTACGAAGCTGTTCTTCATAATCAAGCCACGGCGCATAGGCCCTTTCTGCTGCTGCATCCTGCCTCTGATTTATTATATGATAGAGAATCTTTAAGCCAAGATGGGACATGCCTATTTCATAGGCATCTGGAAATATCAGCGCTATCTTCGTCTTGACCTTTGTCAGGTCTTTATGGATGCTGTTTATCTCGCTGTTTATATAGCGGACAGGTTTGGAAACAAGATTTGAGATTTTTTCTTCCATAATAATTTAATAAAACAGCAGCAGCCTCCGCATCTTTACATTGATAAGCAGTCCAAGCGCCACCATTGTAGTAATAATAGATGTTCCGCCATAACTCATCAATGGAAGCGGTATCCCGACTACAGGCATAATGCCGGCTGTCATGCCAACATTAACAATAAGGTAAAAAGAGAGCATGCATACCACGCCGGCAGCAAGGAGCGCGCCCTCTCTGTCCTTTGCCTTGTAAGCAATGGTTATGCCCCAAAGTATCAATACGAGATATATTGTTAAAAGAATAAAAGCGCCGATAAAACCCCACTCCTCTGCAAAAACAGAGAAGATAAAATCAGTGTGCTTCTCAGGGATAAATTTTAATTTATTCTGCGTCCCCTGAAGCAGCCCTTTTCCGAACAGGCCTCCGGAGCCTATTGCAATCTTTGACTGTATGATATGATAACCAATGCCCTGCGGATCCATCTCAGGATCAAAAAAAGCGAGGATGCGGTTTTTTTGGTATCCCTTTAACATGCCCCAGAAGAAGTGCGCAATAAAGGGTATTGTCAGGATGCATACAAATAACGTGGTAAGAATGGTTTTCATCCTTATGCCTGCAAGGAGTATAATCATAAGAAAGATAAAGGAGAGGAGAAGGGCTGTGCCAAGATCGGGCTGTTTTAATATGAGACCTACAGGGATTAAAAGAAGGAATGCGGGAAGGATCAAGTCCTTGATTCCAAGGCCGGACTTTACCTTCTTATCAGAAAAGTATCTTGCCAGCAATACTATTATTGCAATCTTCGCAAGCTCCGAGGGCTGAAAAGAAAAGAGGCCGAGAGAGAGCCACCTTTGCGCGCCGAGGCCTGTCCTTCCTTTAATAAGCACAACTATTAAAAGTATTATAGTAACAGCATATATCACATAGGCATTTTTTATTATTGTATGATAGTCAATGGTTGCGGCAAGAAAAAGAAAAATAAGTCCAATAGCAATCCAGTAAAGCTGCTTCTGGTAATAGGGTGTTGAATGGGGAGCAAAGCCGTAGGTGGCGCTGAATATGGTAAGGATGCCAATGCCAGAGATGAGGAGAATAACCCCTAAAAATTTCCATTCAAAGTTATAAATCTGTTTAATGTCCAACATTTTTTAAATACCCTTCAATTACTTTTTTAGCAATCGGAGCTGCAGCTGCGCTTCCCTTACCGCCGTGCTCTACAATAACTGCAACTGCAATCTTTGGCTCAGACACAGGCGCAAAGGCAACAAAGAGCGCATGGTCCTTGAATCTCTTTTCCTTTAAAAGCTCCTTTGACATATTTGGCTTCATTGCAATAACCTGTGCAGTGCCTGTCTTTCCCCCAATCTCTGCAATTGCAGAGCGCGCTATTCCTCCTGTACCGCCCTGCTCATTCACAACACCGCGTAATGCATTTCTTAATATCTGAAAGGTCTCTTCATTAATTTCAACCTTTCCAATTTCAGCAGGAGGAAATCTATATTTCTCGCCATTTAACCTGTCCTTAATTGCCCATACAGTATTAGGCTGATACCTTACGCCTGAGTTTGCCACTGAACTGATAAGCATTGCAAGCTGTATCGGTGTTGTAAGCACATACCCCTGGCCAATGGCAATTGAAAGGGTCTCGCCTGCAATCCATTCCCCTCTCTTTGCAGACAGCTTCCAGGAGGTAGTTGGTATAAGCCCGGCCTTTTCTGATGGAAGGTCAATGCCTGTCTGGGCGCCAAGTCCAAGCCTGAAGGCATAGTCAGCAATCCTGTCTACACCGAGTGCAATTCCAGCATTATAAAAATATACATCGCAGGATTCTACTATTGCCCTGTGCAATGCCACACTGCCGTGGCCTGCCGCCTTCCAGTCGCGGTAGAATCTCCTGCCAAACTGAAGACCTCCTTTGCAGAATATCTTGTCCTCAGGAGCAACAGCATTCGTCTCAATAGCAGCAGCAGCAGTTACAATCTTAAAAACAGAGCCAGGCGGGTAAACGCCCTGTATTGCCCTGTTATTAAGGGGTTTTGAAGGGTCATTGACAAGCGCCTCCCATTCCTTTGCATATAATCTTTTTGACAAAAGGTTATGGTCATAAGCCGGGTGGCTTGCCATAACAAGTATATCGCCGTTTGTTGTGTCTATTGCGACAACAGCGCCTGATTCGTTTCCAAGCGCATCCTCTGCTATCCTTTGCAGATTGACATCTATTGCAAGATAGATATCATTTCCCCGCACAGGCTCTCTAACACCAAAGACATTCATCTCATGGCCGTATGCATCAACCTCTACCTGTTTATAGCCTGCTGTGCCGCGGAGTATGGGGTCATGCGTCTTTTCAATGCCGTCTTGTCCGACAGTAATGCCGGGGTACACAGAGTCATCTTCAAAATTGTCAAGCTGTATCTGGGTGATCTCGCCTACATAGCCGAGCAGATGCGATGCCATATTCCCATGCCTGTATTCCCTGCGGCTGACTGCCTCAATAACCACCCCTGGAATGTCCAGCTTATTTGCCTCAATTACAGCCACCTCTTTCCTGCTGATATTCTCCTTTATCCTTACTGGTGCAAATGGATAGGTATCTTTCGTAGCAGCTAATCTTGCCGTAATCTCTTTTTCCGAAAGACCCATCAGCTCGCTGACCCTTTTTATTGTTGATTCCTTATTCTTCAGGTCTTCAAGTATAACAGAAAGATGAAAGCCTGGGATATTATGCGCAAGGAGTTCGCCATTCCTGTCAAATATTAAACCCCTGTAAGGCTCTATTGGCAGGCTCCTTAAGCGGTTGCTCTCAGAGAGCTCTCTGAAATAACCGCTCCTTATCAATTGAAGATAACCTATCCTGATTACAAGTATTAGAAATGTTAAAATAACAAATACTATTAATATAGGAAATCTTCTCTGTAAATCATTTAAATCTTCCTGATGCTCTAACATTTTTTGCCCTATCTGATTAAAATGGATTCCTTTGCTGACAACAGCCACTCCCTTTCCCTCTTCAGCCTTTTAATAAGAGGCCAAAGAAGCACAAATGTGAATAGGCTGTTGTATAATGCCTGCAAAAAGATTATTTTCATTCCAACAAAAAACATAATGCCTTTTGAAAAAAGGGACAACAGGATTATCTGCAATATTACCTCTAATATTGTAACAAAAAATATTACTAATATCTGCAGCCTCAGCCGCATGTTAAGTATCCTCTTGCCAAGCGCCCCTGCAGCAAAGCCTGTTGCCGCCTTTGATAAAAGATTCAGGCCCAACAGCCCTCCTGAAAATATATCTACTGCAAGTCCAAAGCCAGCGCCCATTAGCATTGCCTTTTCTTCATTATAGGTTAAGCCAATCGCATATACGAATATAAATATTATATCAGGTTTTACACCCCATAAAGCAATGTTATTGACAAGGTTGGATTGGAGCGGGATAATTAATAAACCAATTGTTATAAGAAGCGCGTTTTTCATCTTAATTAGTTATTACCAGAACATCCTCAAGTCTTGCAAAGTCTGTATCCGGCATTACATCTATCTCCAGAAACAGGGCTGCATCGCCTCTTTTAACTGATATGACCTTGCCGATATTCAGTCCCTTTGGATATATGCCGTCAAGCCCTGATGCAATAACTGCATCACCTTCCTTTATATCAGATAAGATGGGGATATATTTTAAATGCGTAAGACTGCTTCCCTTGCCTTCAATTATTCCTTCGTCCCTTGTCCTCTGAATAATTGCAGCAATCTCGCTGTTTCTGTCAATTGATAGAAGCACGAGAGATGACCTGCCTGATGTTCTTATAACCCTTCCAACTATACCCTCCGGCGCAATTACCACCATGTCCTTTTTTATTCCGTCTTTTTCTCCGCGGTTAATTGTAAAGGTCTTGAAGAGATTTGAGGTATCCTTGCCTATTATACGCGCAGATATGGTTTTAAATGGGGCTGTTTCCTTAAAGCCTAGAAGCGCCTGCATACGTTCAAAGGAGTAAACCATTTCTTTATAGTTGTTATTTTCTGTCTTTAGGGTTTCAATCTCTTTTTTTAATCTCTTATTTTCCTCCTGCACCCTGACAAGGTTTATATAACCGTTCCATATCCTGCTGACGCCTTCCTTTGCGGATGTAATGCCTGACTGGACTGTTGAAATGATAAAGACTATCGGTCTTTCAATCAGATAATAACGAGGCCTCCTCTGCAGATTAGGAGACATGAGTATAATGGCTATGAGGATAATTACTATAAGGAGAATTCCCTTTTTATGGGTGTAAAAAAAACGAGGTTTACTCACTTAATTGCAGACCTATATAATATAAACCGATAAATAAAATGTTATTTGCAATGACAATCTTTTGGCTCATTATGAAGAGAGCACCATAATCTTTTTTAGTAAATCCAGCTCTTCAAGGGCCTTGCCAGTTCCCATAACCACTGTAGTCAAGGGATCATCAACAGTGATGATGGGAAGATTGGTCTCTTCCCTTAAGCGGATATCAAGACCTTTAAGCAATGAACCGCCGCCTGTTAATACAACACCTTTGTCAATTATATCACCAGCAAGCTCAGGCGGTGTATTTTCTAAGGCAACCTTAATGGCATTTACAATAGCTGTTATAGGCTCAGACAGAGCCTCCCTGATCTCTGCATCATCAATAATCAGGGTCTTTGGTATGCCTGATACAAGGTCCCTGCCTTTAATTACCATGGTCTTTTTCTCTTCCATTGGATAGGCATTGCCGAGTTCAAACTTTATCTGCTCTGACATGTATTCTCCGATAAGAAGATTATACTTTCTCTTAATATAACTTGTTACAGCCTCATCCATCTTGTCGCCTGCAACCTTTATTGACTTGCTGTATACAATGCCGCCAAGTGAAATTACCGCTATATCTGTTGTGCCGCCGCCTATATCAACCACCATATTGCCTGACGGCTCTGAAATAGGCATGCCTGCGCCAATGGCTGCTGCAACAGGCTGTTCAATAAGATATACCTCCCTTGCGCCGGCAAGGAGCGCGGAATCCTTTACTGCCCTCTGCTCAACCTGTGTTATTCCAGATGGTACGCCTATTATAATCCTTGGGTGGACAAAGGTTGCCCTGTTGTGCGCTGCAGTAATAAAATGTCTGAGCATCAACTCTGTTATTTCAAAATCTGCAATCACGCCGTCCTTCATAGGCCTAATTGCAACGATATTTCCGGGCGTCCTTCCGAGCATCCTCTTTGCCTCTGTGCCTACTGCCAGCACCTTTCCAGTAGCCTTTTGAATAGCAACAACAGACGGCTCATTGCTGACAATGCCCCTTCCCCTGACATAAACCAATGTATTTGCAGTCCCAAGGTCTATAGCAAGGTCATTAGAAAACCAGCCAAAGAACGAATCAAACCTCATTTTAAGAATAACCTCCTGAAAAATTTAGGTCTTATAGGACAAAGTCCTATTCTTTATAATCAATTACCTGTGTCTTTGCTATCTCGTCACCTATTCTTAGCCCCAATTCATTCCCTATTACGAGGATGCTCTCAAGCCCGATTATTATAATTGCAAGAAGCCACCCAACATACGGGATTTGGCAAAAAAGGGTATAGGCGATTGCAAAAGGGATATTTCTTATAATGGCTTCCCTAAAGCCCACCTTTTTGCCCTCTGCTAATACAATTGCACTTAAGCCGATTAATTTTTTGCCAATGCTCTGTCCATTAAAAAAACCATCAGCTATTATTATATAAAGCAGCCCTGCGAAAAATCCAACAGGCGGAAGCAGCTTAGAGAGGCCAACAGCAATCAATACATCAATAAACTTTGCAAGATGCCTGTTAAGTATATTTGCCTTTGGATAGGTCTTTGCACCCTCTGCGGTCTCTTCCATAAACCCTCCGGAAATTCTGTTATTATAACACCTTTTATATTTTATTCAAGAGAAATATAGCTACCCAAATCTGCTAATAGGAAATTGTAATTCCGGGCGAAGACAGGAATCTCGTTTTTACTCTGGGATAGAGTTTCCGAACCAATCTTACTCTTTGTAATAAGATTGCCACGCGCTGTTTCTTTGCTTCGTTCAGGATGTGCTTGAGGTTGTGGATGCCTGACTAACTTTTCCACCACTTGTCAATCAGTTCTTTATAGCCCTTATCTGTCTTAATCCTTTTCCTGTATTCTGAATCAAAGAGATAATTGAATATAAACTCTATCCTCTTTGTTAGCCAGGGGTACGACCTGTACTCCCATCCGCAGTTTATTCAGCCGTCTCCGCGGTGTATGTTGCGGCCATAGGAATACCAGAGGTAGACGAACATTATTCCGTATATTAATAACAATAAAACTGCTATTTTAAGTATGTTCATTTTTTCTCTCCATAAATACTTTTCATTTCATCCGTATATTCCCCGCTTTTATCATAAATATACAGCGGCCTTTCAATCTTAAGCCCTTCTCTCCCTGCTTTTGCCCCTTCCATAAGCACAAATGCAGCATCCTCTCCTTCTCTGGAATAAACAAATCTCATTCTCTTTGGTTCTATGTTACATCTTTTCAATTGATAAATCAACTCTGCAAGCCTCTCTGGAAGGTGGATTAAAAATAATGAGCCTTTTGCTTTTAATAGATAGCTGCTAATCTTAATTATTTCTTCAAGATTGGTCTTTATCTCATGCCTTGCGATTGCCTTTTCTTCTGTTGGATTTATCCTGCCGCTTTTAAATCTTCTGTAAGGCGGATTTGTAACAACAGCGTCAAAACCCTCTGCCTTGAACCTTTTTTTTATATCCTTGATTGCAACATTCTCTATATGAACCTGTGCTTCAAGCCTGTTTAATCTGACACTCTCCTTTGCAAGCTCAAACAGCCCTTTTTGCAACTCAATCCCTGTTATCTTTATATGAAGAAAACACTTCGCAAGAAGCAGGGCAATTATGCCGCTTCCTGTGCCAATGTCAATTATGTTTTTATCATCAGCCTTTACCTTAATAAAATCCGATAAGAGGATTGCATCAATGGCAAACCTGTAGCCAGCTTTCTTTTGAATAACCTCAACAGCCTTGTTGTGAAAGGAGATGGAATCTATTGTTGCTGGACTAAATTCTTTCATTGTAAGGCTCATATTTTCCTTGCAGCAATACCGGCAGACCGCCAGCCATCACACACCTCATGTGCCTCCGTAGCCAATGGTTATCTTGTCCCCTTCAACGATTACAGGAACCTTTTCAGAACCCTTGGAGTATTTTAGCATCTCCTGAAATTTTGCATTATCTGCCTTAACATCATAATATACTGCCCTGTCACCATAGGCCGACCTGGCCTTTTCTGTGTAGGGTCAGCCATGCTTGCCATAGATTATTATTTGTTCTGCCATAAATAACCTCCTTTATCCCTTATCCTTTTAAAATGATTATAATAATTAAAAGAAAAAGGGTCAATTACAAAATTAAAGTTTACGAATTGCTTGCCATTGTCTTGAAAATATCCTAAGATTATCAATATGCAGGTCATTGAGAAGATAAAAGACGTCTCTAATTTCATTAAAGAACTAAAGACGCAGAAGAAGACCGTTGGTTTTGTGCCTACAATGGGCTTTCTCCACGAAGGACACCTGAGCCTGATGAGATACGCAAAAAAGGTTACTGATGTAGTTGTTGTAAGCATCTTTGTTAATCCTACGCAATTCGGACCAAAGGAGGACTTCAATGCCTATCCACGCGATATGGAGGGTGACAAAGGCAAGTGTTTGGAAGCAGGTGTTGATATACTCTTTATCCCGCCTGCCGCAGAAATCTATCCTGATGGTTATCTCACCTATGTAAATGTTGAAAATATTACAGATGTAATGTGCGGCGCATCAAGGCCAGGGCACTTTAAGGGCGTTGCAACCATTGTGGCAAAGCTGTTTAATATTGTGAAACCTGATAAGGCATTCTTTGGCCAGAAGGATTATCAGCAGGCAGTTGTAATAAAAAGGATGGCTGCTGATTTGAATATGGATGTTGATATAGAGGCGCTGCCTACAATTAGGGAGCCGGAAGGCCTTGCAATAAGCTCAAGAAATTCTTACCTCTCTGGAGCGGAGAGGGCTGCAGCAGCATGTTTATATATGTCGTTGAAGCTTGCAGAAGATAGAATAAGTAAAGGCGAAAGAAACTGTGCAAAGATTATTGAAGCCATGCAGCATATTATACAGTCAGAGAAACTTGCGAAGATAGATTACATTGCCATTGCAGATACAGAGACACTTGAAGAGATAAAGACAATTGATAGAAAGGTTGTTATTGCCTTGGCAGTATGGATAGGAAAGACGAGATTGATTGATAATATCGTTATATAATTAAAACCCTTTGCGCATGTATCAACAAATATCCGCTCTAATTTAAGTCAACTATTATTCTCCTTCAGGCGGCTCAGGTTCTGTCTGTATAGTTTAGAAATTTCATTGGTAGTTCAACCTCTTTGCCCAAGAGACCTCTTTTAATAACTCATCCTTTAGTTTATTATACAGTTACCTTACCAATTGCAGTTGTGTCAGTATCTGCCAATACGATTACATTTTTTGATTCTGGCCCCTTTGGCCTTATAAAAATAATCAAGCCAGAAAAGAAATAAAAGATAAAACTTAAAGGAAAGCGGTTCAAAAAGGCTGTCGAATTAAAGGAAACGAATAATGTGGTTATCATAAAAGCAGAAAAGGCTATACATAAACTACCACTATGTATATCGCCAGAAACCAAAAATAGTTTATACTTAGCATAACTTATAGGGATAAGACTGAAGAATAGCGTGAACAACAAGATGAAAGTTAAGATGCCATTATTTCTAATAATATTAAGATATTGACTATCGTGAGTTTTATATTCCGTTAATGCGCGGTCTCCAAGCATCTTGTCATAAAAAGGGGCAGCAGATAGAAAATGAAGGAATTCTTTTATTTGTTCCTTTCTGATCCGAATACTTGGTAAATCTTTTTCTTTGTTCTTAAGTAGTTTTACAGCTCTATTTTCTTCATTTTTTGTTGAAGGAAATAAATTTCCGATGTAGCTGTTAAAAATCAAGAAAACCATTAATAAGATAATTGATAAATTAAAAACCAGCCTTCTTCTTAAAATCACCATAATAAGTAATATCCCTAAAAAGAAAGAGGCAAAAATTGTAAGTGAGTCTGTGAGAGATAGTGCAATTAGAAAAACCAATAGTCCTAACAGTGATTTTTTACAGTAAGTTGTAGATAAGCTGATCTTACTAACTAAAATAAAAATCATAAGATTAAGAAAAAAAGCCAGGTTATTAGGATCACTTAGTGTTGATACTATTCTGCTGTCCCACGTAAGGAAAGGATAAGGTAATAGTAATACTTTACTTATGATGCCGAATATACTTGCTATGCCCCCCCCAAAGAATAAGAAAGTGTTAACATACTTTTTTATGTCAACAGATGATGTTATCCATACTGGCATAAAAAAAATTATTGGCATATACATCATGATATTTCTGAAGTCATGATGAAGAATATCAATGTAATTCTTATGAGTCAAATGTGATAAAGAGATAAGTGCATAACTTACGTAAGCCAATATAAGGTAAACACAAAATCTCCTATATCCTTCCCATGCTTCATAAGTTTCTTTTTCTGTTGTATTTTTCTGCTTGTAGTGTATTAAAACAGTTATGAACAAAAAGAGTAACCAGATTAAATCTCTGCTTATTGCCCAAGCAAGTGGTGTATTTCTGCGAAAGCTCTGACCACCACCATAAAAAAGGGCATGACTATAATATAACAATGAAAATCCTATATAATA
>Ga0209824_10000205_pt1 | contig 41840 bp, 37 predicted proteins | sample VDWuncwatermetaG_FD_184124 | JGI IMG/M metagenome (GOLD analysis project Ga0209824, IMG submission 184124) | Wastewater microbial communities from Netherlands to study Microbial Dark Matter (Phase II) - VDW unchlorinated drinking water (SPAdes)... ...
GAGCAGGACCTGGAATCGCTTGCGTCGGAAAGTTTTACAGCGACCTGCCTTCGGTTTGCAACAGCGTGCGGCATGAGTGATCGGCTGCGCTTGGATCTTGTGTTGAATGATTTTGTAGCTGGTGCGCTTGCGTCAAAACGCATCAGTATCCTGAGTGATGGGACACCATGGCGCCCCTTGATTCACGTCAAAGATATGGCGAGAGCAATCGATTGGGCTGTGCAGCGAGATTCTCGAGATGGCGGTTCCTTTCTGACCGTCAACGCGGGAAGCGACGCATGGAATTATCAAGTCAAGGATTTGGCGGCAGCTGTAGCCAATCTTGTGCCGAACGTCGAGGTTTTGATCAATAAAGATGCACAACCAGACAAACGCTCATATCGTGTAAATTTTGACAAGTTCTCGAAGCTGGCGCAAGGATTTCTTCCAATGGTTGACCTTCAGAGTGCGGTGAAGGATCTCCATGATGGCCTCAGGGCCATGCAGTTTGGTGACCAGGAGTTTCGGACGGGTGAGTTGATCCGACTCGTCACATTAAAGCGACTGCGGGAGAGTGGGCAATTGACAGACAACCTGGTGTGGAAAGAGCGAAGCAATGCGTGAGAGCACGGTTTGTTGTCGCATCACATATCGAGCACGACTCATCATCCTTTGATAGCTAGGAGGACATATCAGCATGGGGCAATCAGGGTGTCGGTCTTGCGGTGCGACGCTTGAGCGTACGTTCGTTGATCTTGGCATGTCTCCATTGGCCAATTCCTACATTAAGCCAGACCAGTTGGATCGTATGGAGCCCTTCTATCCGTTGCATGTCTATGTGTGCGAGAAATGTTTGTTGGTTCAGTTGAAGCAATTCTCAACGCCGCACGATATTTTTTCAGACTACGCGTATTTTTCGTCATTTTCAGATTCCTGGCTGGCACACGCGAAAGCCTATGTTGATATGATCGTGGGCCGATTCGGATTGGATCGCAGTTCCAAGGTTGTGGAGATTGCCAGTAACGACGGATATCTTTTGCAGAACTTCGTGTCACGCGGCATCCCTGCGTTGGGAGTCGAGCCTGCTTCCAATATCGCTGACGTGGCGAAGAAGAAGGGGATTCAGACGAAAGTGGCCTTCTTCGGAGAGAACACGGCCCGGGATGTAGCTGCTGACGGATGGGCTGCCGATTTGATCATTGGGAACAATGTGCTGGCTCATGTCCCGGATCTGAATGATTTCGTGAAGGGGCTTAAAGTGCTGCTGAAACCAACGGGCCTGATTACTATGGAATTCCCTCATCTGTTGCAGCTGATGCAGCAGAACCAGTTTGACACGATTTATCACGAACACTTTTCCTATTTTTCGTTCTTGGCGGTCGAGCAGGTGTTTGCTCGTCATGGAATGAAACTATTCGATGTTGAGGAGCTATCGACTCATGGTGGCTCTCTGCGAATCTATGCGTGCCACCATGACGATACTTCCAAGCCTGTACAGGCACGAGCAAAGGAACTGAAATCACGAGAAGAAACCGCTGGATTTGGCCGGCTGAATCATTACCTATCGTTTGGTCCGCGAGTGGAGACGACGAAGAGGAAGGTTCTGTCCTTTCTCATCTCTTCGAAACAGGAGGGCAAGCACGTTGTCGGTTATGGGGCTCCCGCAAAGGGGAACACGTTGCTCAACTATTGCGGAGTTCGGACGGACCTCATTGACTACACGGTAGACCGGAGTCCACATAAGCAAGGGCATTTTCTCCCTGGCGTGCATATTCCAATTTATGGGCCGGAACGAGTGCGCGACACACGTCCTGACTATCTCCTGATTTTGCCCTGGAATATTCGGGAAGAAGTCATGCAGCAGATGAGCTTCATCCGGGAGTGGGGAGGAAAGTTTGTTGTTCCGATTCCTGAGGTACAAGTGTATTCATGATTTTCACAGAAACCGCCCTCAAAGATGTCTTCTTGATCGATCCTGAGCCGGTACGAGATGAGCGGGGAATGTTCGCGAGAACCTGGTGCCAACGGGAGTTTGAGGCGCACGGGATTTCGGCCAGGTGGGTGCAGTCAAGTGTTTCAGTGAACCGCCAGAAAGGCACTATGCGCGGGCTTCACTCTAAATCAAATGCGGAAGTGAGGTTGGTTCGCTGCACGGCTGGAGCCATCTACGATGTCATCGTTGACTTACGCCCTGCATCACCGACGTACTGTCAGTATGTTGGAATAACGCTCTCGGCGGACAATCACCGGGCTGTCTATGTTCCGGAATATTGCGCGCATGGGTTTCTCACACTCGAACAAGACAGCCAAGTATTGTACTACATGTCGGAGTTCTATGCGCCTGCTAACGAGCGAGGATTTCGCTGGGATGATCCTGTCTTCAAGATTGTCTGGCCTGAACCCATCCTGGTCATGTCGGAGAAAGATCGAACGTGGCCAGCCTTTCACAAGGATAATGCATTGCCATTATGACATTTTCTGACCCCAATGAAGCATCAAGCGGTGAAGAGTTAGGCAAAGAGATGCATAGCTTCATGGCGGAGCTGTATCCGATATGTCGGAGTATTACCGGTGAGGGAGTCAGGGAAACTCTTCGAGCAATCCAGAAGCGCATTCCACTTGAAATGAAGGAGGTTCCTAGCGGAACCAAGGTGTTTGATTGGACGGTTCCATTAGAGTGGAACGTAGCCGATGCCTATGTCATGAACCGGGAGGGGAAACGAGTCATCGATTTTAATGCACACAATCTACATCTGATGAGCTACAGTTCGCCCGTCCGGAAGAAGATGCCATTAGCAGACCTCAGACCCCACTTATTCACCCTGCCTGACCATCCTGAATGGATTCCTTACCGAACCTCCTATTACAAGGAGGACTGGGGTTTCTGCCTGCGACACGCAGATCTTGAACAACTGGCCGATGACGAATATGAGGTTGTCATCGACTCGAGCCTTCAAGCCGGTTCACTCACCTATGGCGAGGCCTATTTACCAGGTGAAACGTCGGATGAGGTTCTCATCTCATGTCATGTATGCCATCCGGCTCTATGCAACGATAATTTGTCGGGCCTTACGTTGGCCGTGAAGCTGGCGGAAACGATGGCGATGCGTCCAAGACGGTATTCATACCGGTTTCTCTTTATTCCAGGAACCATTGGGTCCATTACTTGGCTGGCTCAGAATGAACAGACGGTGTCTCGCATTAAACACGGGCTCGTCTTGACCGGGGTAGGCGATGCGGGGAACATCACCTACAAGAAGAGCCGTCAGGGTAATGCGGAGATCGATCGGGCGATGGCACATGTGCTGAGGCATTCAGGGGAGCCCCATACCATCATCGATTTTTTCCCCTATGGATATGATGAACGGCAGTATTGTTCTCCTGGGTTTGATCTGCCTGTCGGATGTTTCATGCGGACCCCACATGGCCAATATCCGGAGTATCACTCCTCTGCCGATGATCTGGGCTTTGTGAAGCCGGACTCCCTTGTACGGTCGTATGCCAGATGTCTAGGGGTGTTTGATCTCTTGGAAGGGAATCGAACGTATATAAATCAAAACCCGAAATGCGAACCGCAATTGGGTCGGCGAGGGTTGTATCGTGCTGTTGCTGGTCATCAAGAAAAACAATGGACTGAATTTGCTCTCTTCTGGGTGTTGAATGCATCCGATGGACGCCATACCCTGCTTGATATCGCCGAACGCGCGGATCTTCCGTTCGGCAAGATTCAATCCGCAGCCGAAGCGCTATTAGAGGTGGGACTCTTGAAAGAATGTCGGAGGCCGGGCAACACTTAATGGAGAAGCGATCATGGACACTGTGTATTATGACCCTCCATTCTCGGACGAACGCCGCCGCGAAGAGTTATATCAAGGGCAGCTGCTCGTCTATTCTCCGAGGAAGAGTACGCTTGCGTTTATCGAGTTTGCCAGAAAATTGATCAAGGAGGCCTTTGCCCCTCATGATCCGGAGACTGCGCAACAACATCTTCCTGTTGAACAGTACGCCGATCTCCTTGGGAAGCTGAAGCCAAATTTCATCCATCATTCTGAATCAAAATCGCTCATGCGCGACATTTTTGACGAGATGGGCTGTAATCTAGAGAAGACATATTTTGATGTGCCGAAGATGCGAAGCTCTACCAGCGACAACTATCTCACAACAGGCATTGCGTATGCCTGGCATCCACATCGGGATACGTGGTATTCCGCGCCTGCTTGCCAGATTAATTGGTGGATTCCGATCTATGATATTCAGTCGAACAATGCCATGGCCTTCCACCCGCAGTATTGGAACGCTCCGGTAAAGAATAGCTCCAAGGGGTATAATTACTACACGTGGAATCAACAAAATCGCGGAACACATGTCGCCAAGTTCATAAAAGAGGACCCCAGGCCGCTACCGAAGCCGACCGAATCGCTTGCGCTCGATCCCCAGATCCGTCTCATCGTGCCCGCGGGCGGCATCATCTTGTTCTCGGGAGCCCAGATGCACTCGAGTGTGCCTAATACGTCGGGGAAAACTCGGTTCAGCATAGACTTTCGTGTCGTGAATCTAGATGATGTGGCCGGCAAGAAAGGCGCTCCTCGGGTAGATGAAGAGTGCACTGGAACGACCATGAGGGATTATCTTCGTGCCACCGATCTGGCGCACATCTCCGATGAGCTGATTGCACTCTATGATGACGAAACAGTCGATGCTGGTGTGTTGACCTATCAACATAAAGCGGAACACGGCGCATGATGTCTGTGACGTGTGATTGCAGATGGGTAGATGAGGGGTAAGCTCGCTCAGCAAAGAGAAGTGGTGGCGGTACTTCCAGCAGCCGGCAGATCTCTTCGGTTGGCTCCGCTTCCCTGCAGCAAGGAGGTCCTTCCAGTCGGCTTTGGTCCTATCCCCGGGATCCAGGGGATCCGTCCGAAGGTGGTGAGTCACTATCTGTTGGAGTGCCTCAGAAAAGCAGGGGTTCGGAAGGGCTATGTCGTCATTCGGCAAGGGAAATGGGATATTCCGGCATACTGGGGAGATGGGAGAATGCTTGGGATGGACCTTGCCTATGTGGTCATTGAAGGGTCTAGTGGCCCCCCGGATACGATCGATCGGGCGTACCCCTTTATCAAGGATAAGGTTGTGGCGTTTGGGTTTCCAGATATTATTTTTCGTCCGCGCAATGTATTTGCCAAACTCCTGGCCCGACTTGATCGCCCTGGGGTTGATGTCGTGTTAGCGTTGTTTCCGGCACACGACCCCAAGGCGATGGATATGATCGACATTGATGAAAATCTCCGTATCCGCGAGATTCATCTCAAACCGAAGACGACACGACTGAGGTATGCCTGGTTATGTGCTGCATGGACACCGGTGTTTACGGAATTTTTGCACCAGTTTCTGTTTGGAGTGAAGGGAGAGTCTGGTGCGGGACTCATTGGAAATCGCAAGATTGACCCTCAGGGAGACATTCCCGTGGGCCTTGTACTGAAGAAAGCGGTGCAGGCCAAACTCAAGGTTGAAGGTGTGGTGTTCCCAACAGGGTCATATATCGATGTCGGGCTTCCTCAGCACTTGGTCAGAGCCGTGAAATACCACTCATGACTCTGATGAGGAGTGAAGCAGATGAAAGTAAAACAATCAACGTTCAGCGGTCAAAGGCATTGCAACCACGCATTTCGGAGCTGCCCATGGTAGGGGGCTCATGATTTCGCTTGAAAATCGTGTCGTCGTTGTGACGGGAGCGAGTCAGGGTATCGGGCGAGCAATCGCACTTGGTCTTGCAAAGAAGAAGGCCGTCCTGTTTCTAGTTGCACGAAACGGTTCAGCCTTACAGGAGGTGGCTGACATTGCGCGCACATCTTCGCCACGCGTCATGCTGCAGGCTGCCGACCTGGCTGTCGATGGAGCAGATACGGAGATCGCGGAGAGTCTTGGCCAGGAATTCGGTGGGCTTGATGGGCTCGTCCATTGTGCTGGCGCATTTTCCATGGGAGCATTGGAAACCGCTTCCGTAGATGAACTCGATAGATTGTATCGAATCAATGTGCGTATGCCGTATGGGCTGACCCAATCCCTGCTACCCCTTCTCAAGAGACGGAAAGGTCAGATTGCGTTTGTCAACTCTAGTCAGGGGATGCAAGCCCGGGCCTGCGTTGGCCAGTTTGCCGCCAGTCAGCATGCATTGAAAGCCATAGCGGACAGCCTGAGAGACGAAGTGAACGTAGATGGGATCCGGGTACTGAGCGTCTATTGTGGAAGAACGGCCACGCCACGTATGGAGGCCATGTATAAGCTGGAGGGGAGGGAGTACAGGCCAGAACTTCTTCTCCAAGCTGAAGATGTTGCTGAGGCTGTTATTAATGCGTTGGTGATGCCGTTAACAGCTGAGGTGACTAACATCACTCTGCGTCCGCTCATAAAATCGTATTGAGTAGTTGCAATGTGGAGCGTAAATATTGCCGACGCACGGGTTTATCACGGAAATGGTGAAATTCGGAAAGCATGGTTCCGACGTGACGAGCACGGCAATACAACTCTCCAGTGCATACACGGGGTGAGACCTCGTCGCAGTGTGTGCGGAGCATCCATGTACCCTCGTGTACGCAACCCTGGATGTTGAAAAGAGATCATCCTAATCCTTCAGAACGCTCTTTCTCCAGGAGACGATCAAACGGGGGATACTTGCGCCATCATTCGTCGTGAGCTATTGTCATACAGATGCGGATATCGACAGAAGACTCGAGGCGGTTGATGAAGAAGTACATGTTTATCGCCGAGCCTTGAACGAAGGCATAGAAAAGTATCTCATCGGTCGTTCCGTGAAGCCGGTGGTCCGGCGCTATACCTAGGTGATAGGAGCAGGATTCGCGACTAGTTTCTCAGGGAAGGAATTAAGATTATGCCATACATCTTGTGGTTTCTGATCATCTCACTGGTGCTGGTGGTAAGCCCAGGCTCCGGATTCTGTGATTCGAGTTTGGTTAAGCCAGACGCCGGTAAATTGCCGACAGATATCCCCGTAGTACCTTCCACGACAACGCAGACTGAGAAAGCAATCAGTCAGGCGATGATGGATAAGCTGTCGAATGCGGTCAGCAGCGAATATGTGATCGGCGCCGAAGATGTACTGGACATTACCGTCTGGAGGAATCCGGATCTGTCACGACAAGTGCAAGTACGTCCCGATGGGCGATTTTCAATGCCGATCATTCGCGACGTGATGGCCGTCGGGAAAACGCCCAACAAATTAGCGGAAGAAATGACGAACAAACTCAAGGAATATGTTCAAAACCCGGTTGTGGCTGTGACCTTGAAGGAAGTCAATAGTTCCAACATCTTCCTGCTCGGCGAAGTGGCTCATCCCGGCAAGTATCCGCTGAAGAGCAAAACGACGCTGTTGCAAGCGATTACCATTGCAGGCGGATTCAAAGATACGGCGGCAAGGAACCAGATCGTCATTTTTCGGTTTACGGATACAGCCCCAGGTTTGAAGCGGTTCACGGCGAGCTACGATGACATTGTGCTTCGCAGCGGAATCACGGATAATTTTGAACTGAAGCCGGGTGATACACTTGTGGTGCCGAGCGAGTCAATGGTGGTCTTCCCTGGTCGGTAGGGAATACCGGAAAGGATTGCTGTGGACAATTGCGCACGATGGACAAGGGTGTCTAGGTGGTATCTGCCTGTGATGAGGGCATCGGCGATTGGGCTCTTGTTGTGCTCTGTTCTTGTCCAAGCTAGTTGTCGAGGACCGGTGACGTCGAGGGAATACAAGGCATCCGACGTCCCCACGGAATTCCTTTTGGGTTCTGAAGACCAGATTGAGATCAATGTGTGGAAGAATCCGGATTTGTCCAGAATCACCTTGATACGGCCAGATGGATATGTCTCCATGCCGATCATCGGAGATGTTCAAGCGGCAGGCCTCACGGCAGAGGCACTTGCCGCGCAGATTACGGAGCGTCTCAAGGGCTATATCCAGAATCCTTCCGTGTCGGTAAACGTCAAAGAGCTCAACAGCTATTCAGTGTTCGTGTTGGGTGAAGTCACGAAGCCGGGGAAGTATCAGCTCAAATCGTACGTTACGGTGCTCCAAGCGATTTCCATGGCCGGCGGTTTTACCAACTACGCAAGCAAGAATCGACTACAAGTAGTGCGGGTCATTGAAAGCCCCGGTCACAAACGCCAGGAAGTCCATATTCCTCTGCGGTATGATGATCTTGTCAGCGGTCGTGGTGAACCAGGGAACATTGTATTGACCTCCGGCGATACGGTCGTCGTACCGTGACGGAATCATGCAGGGTGTCCGACATACTATTGGCTCTGTTTCGCCAAAATCCATGCATGTGGTATAAGGCGGGTGGATCGGTTATCGGCTGGTCCTCATCCGTTTGTAGCTGCTTCTGAAAAGGAGTGTGGTGACTCTATTGTGGTGTTGTAGACGGCTCAAGATCAGACCATTGTTTCGGTTCGCAGTTACGGTCGTGCTTATATGGGGGGCGTTGCCCTCAGTGTCAGTTTATGCGGAGACGAACATTGTTCCCTGGGGTGAGGTGAGGGAACGATACGATAGCAATGTATTTCGTAGGCCAAAGGACCTCCTAAGGGATGCCCAGGGGAATGCCCCACAGCTCCATGATTTTGTGACGACTGTGAATGGTGGGCTAGCCCTGCGGCACGACAGTCGTGACGTTGTAGCTGACCTGCAGGTGGGGGGAAACTATAACAAGTATGTGACCAATACGAACTTGGACTTTTTTGGCGCGATTGTCAGAGGCACTGTCGGATTGGATCGATGGGTTGATCAGTATGTCAGAGGAGCGAGGTTGAACGTCACTGAGAACTTCATATATTCCCCCGAGCAATCCTTTGGGAGCTCGGTGGCGGTTGATGACTTCGAGGGCGGCCTCCTAACATTTCGGCGGAGCAGGCTTCTGAACACAACAGCCTTCAATGGGAGCTACCCTCTATCCCGAGACGTTGCTTTGGAAGGTGGGTACACGTTCAGCCTTCGGAGGGTGACCCGTAGCACCGAAGGCGGGGATGTAGCCACCGCCACCTTCTTCAATACGATGAGTCACACATGGTTCGGAGGACCTCGATATAATCTAACGCGAAACGACAGCGTCGCCGCCTTGTATCAGCAGACCTTTTTTACCCAAGAACGGTCCGAAGGTGGCAGGACCACTACTGGCAGTATCATCTCGCTCTTAGGTGACTATACGAGGGTGTTCCCGGAGTGGACGTTCACTGTCCGTGGAGGCGTCACGTTTGTCGAACCAGTTGGGCGGACGTTCCCGTCTGGCTCTATCCGCATCACAACCAAACCGGAGCGAGACACGGTCCTCGATCTGACACTTTCACGGGAAGCCAAACCGTCATTCTTTTTACAGAGTGGAGCGCGGATCAACAATCGTGCGCAGGCGACCATCAGACATCGAATTTATGAGCGACTCAGCGTCAGCGGGAGTGGCGGGTATGCTCTTAGTCAATTTTTCCCCAATACAGATGCTCAATTTCAGATTGTCACTGGAGCATCGAGGCTTGAGTATAAGTTGACGAGGAACATCAGCGGACAGCTCTTTTATATCTTCAACCACGTTTCTACCGAGGGAACGGGACTTGAGTATCAGGTATCGCGCCATCAAGTAGGATTTATGCTGTCGGTAATGTTGGAATCATTAGGAGAATCGCTCGGATTTGACTAGGTGATAGGAGTTAGCCACGGATGCATATGGCTCAATCAGAATCGGTCATAAATTCACCCACGCAGAAGATAATTATCGAGGAGAAACGAAGCGGACTATTGAGGGTCGATTGGGCTGAGCTCTGGGAGTATCGGGGGTTGCTGTATACGTTGGTCGAACGGGAAATCAAGATCCGGTATAAGCAAACGGCCATCGGGGTGAGCTGGGTCCTCTTGCAGCCCTTAATTGCGGTGCTGATTTTTACTGCGATATTTGGACAGATGGCTAAGATGCCGTCCGATGGCATCTGGTATCCTGCGTTCGTATTGACCGCTCTGCTCCCCTGGGGATACTTTTCCCAGGCCATTACCCGCTCGGGGGCGAGCCTTGTCAGTAGCGCGAATTTGGTCACAAAAGTCTATTTCCCCAGGATGCTGCTGCCGCTTTCAGCGATTGTCTCCCCGTTGATCGACTTTCTGTTGTCGATGGGGTTGTTGTTCGGCCTGCTCATGTACGCAGGAATTCCTCTCACCTGGAAAGTGATCACGCTGCCGGTATTCGTCCTGATCGCCATGCTGGCGGCTATGGGGCTCAGCCTGTTCGTCTCCGCAACCAACGTCAAGTATCGAGATGTGGGTCATGCCATTCCATTTGTCGTTCAGATCTGGATGTTTGTCTCACCGATCGTCTATCCCGTCAGCCTTGTGCCGGAGCGCTGGAAGTTGCTCTATGGTCTCAATCCCATGGTCGGGGTTATCGAGGGGTTTCGTTGGGCATTATTGGGGAAAAGTGCTCCGGATCCATTCATGATGGGGCTGAGCATTGTTATGGTTCTCGGCGTGTTGGTCGGGGGAATAGTGTACTTTCGGCAGATGGAACGAGAATTTGCCGATATCATTTAATGGCCCGCGGTTTTGTGCGTCTCTTCCGATAATTGTGTTGCTTGAGACCTCCCAACTCACGCTGGGTACCCTTTCAGAAAGCGTTTAGGAACACTTGATATGAGTGAAGTTGCCGTGCAAGTAGACAGACTCTCCAAACGCTACGTCATTGGAGCACGGCAGGCGAAGTATGCCACGTTGCGCGATCGCCTTGTGTCAGGTACGAGTCGCTTGTTCGGTCGCGGTACGGGGTCGAAAGCAGATGTCACTAATATCATGTGGGCGTTGAAGGACGTCTCCTTTAGTGTCAAGCAGGGTGAGGTGGTGGGCATTATTGGCCGAAACGGTGCTGGGAAGAGCACGCTTCTCAAGCTGCTTTCGAGGATCACCGCACCCACTCATGGGCGTATTGAGCTCACAGGTCGAGTTGCCTCGCTGTTAGAAGTAGGGACTGGCTTTCACGGGGAATTGACTGGGCGCGAGAATGTGTATCTCAATGGAACGATTCTGGGAATGAAGCGCGCCGAGATCACCGAAAAGTTCGATGAGATCGTGGCGTTTGCCGGAGTGGAGCGATTCATCGATACGCCTGTCAAACGATATTCCAGCGGGATGTATCTGCGGTTGGCGTTTGCCGTTGCAGCCCACTTGCAACCGGAAATCTTGATCGTCGATGAGGTGCTGGCGGTCGGCGATGCGGATTTTCAGAAGAAGTGTTTAGGTAAAATGGAAGGGGTGGCAGATCAAGGGCGGACGATCTTCTTTGTCAGCCATAACATGCAGGCCATTACGCGGCTATGCAAACGAGTGATCTACTTAGAGGATGGGCAACTGCGTCATGACGGATCCCCGCATGATGTCGTGAGGAAATACCTCCATTCAGGCCTCGGCACGATGGCGGTGCGAGAATGGCTGGACCCGGTGACGGCACCCAGTAGTCGAGCCGCTCGGTTATGGGCGGTACGTGTGCGAAACGAGGAAGGCCAGTACACCGATCAGATCGATATTCGAAAACCAGTCGGAATTGAGATCGAGTACGAGGTTCTCCAACCCGATCGTAAGTTCAGGGGAGCGATAGACGTCTATAATGAGGAAGCGGTGTTGTTGTTTGTGGCGCTTGAAGCGGATCCTGCGTGGACAGGACGTATTCGACCACCCGGCCGTTACCGGAGTATCGCTTGGATTCCAGGAAACTACCTGGCCGAAGGAACGATGATTGTCAATGTGAGCCTTGACACGATAGAGCCGCTCGTCTACGGCTTTAAGGTACGTCAGGCGGTCGCCTTTCACGTGGTGGATACGACTGACGGTGACTCGGCACGTGGCAGCTATGCAGGGCCACTGGCAGGCGTCGTGAGGCCGTTGCTGAAGTGGAGTAATGAGCAAGATCTTGGTAGTACTCAAGAGGGGCAGTCAGTGAGCAGCGCCACTTGAGCGTTTCTCTTCTCTCGATGCTGATGAAGAGGTAAAGGAATTTATAAATAGGCATTGATGATGTTATGGCCTATGTGTAGCTTGCGGCAAAGTACGGTAGAATCGACATTTCCGAATTGAAATCAAGTTTTTGCAGGTATGATGGTAGTATTGGGAGTGGTGCTCAATTTTTGACATGGGGCGAAGATAGCCGGTATCTACTGAACGCGATGTGTAGTGTGGTGCTTGAAGGTAGTGCGGCGTATCAACCAAACCATCGTACAATCTGCATACGATCAGCTCTTCCAGGCAAAGAATTGGAAAGGCCTGAGTAATAGGGCACGTTGATAGACCTGCGATTCAGGTAGACGTTCTTATCATGGCGCACGATTCTGTCATAGTGAATATGTGTGGTGACCGAGGTTCGTATGAAAGACGCAGCTGAAATAATTCGGATCGTGCCCACCCAAGGGTGGGCGGCGCTTCGTCTGAAAGAGCTGTGGGCCTATCGGGAGCTACTCTACTTTTTAGTTTGGCGCGACGTGAAGGTGCGTTATAAGCAGACGGCGTTGGGCGCGATCTGGGCCATCCTTCAACCTGTCTTCACGATGGTGGTGTTCAGTCTTTTCTTTGGGCGATTGGGCAAGATGCCGTCCGATGGCCTTCCCTATCCACTCTTCAGTTTTGCCGCCCTTGTTCCTTGGACCTACTTTTCCCACGGGTTGAGCCAGGCATCCAACAGTCTCGTGGGAAGTGCAAACCTGATTAAGAAGGTCTACTTCCCCAGACTCGCCATCCCGATTGCGTCAGTGGCCTCCGGTCTCATCGATTTTGCGCTTGCCTTTCTCGTGTTGCTGGGGATGATGCTCTACTATGGGATTCTCCCTGGGAGCAAAGTGATCGTACTCCCGTTGTTGCTCCTGCTCACGCTTGTCACGTCGCTGGGCGTCTCGCTTTGGCTGTCGGCCCTGAATGTCCATTTCCGAGACGTGCGGCATGTCATCCCTTTTTTGACGCAGCTCTGGCTCTTTTCAACTCCGATCGCTTATCCGAGCAGTCTGTTGTCGGAACCATGGCGAACCGTCTACAGCATCAATCCAATGGTTGGAGTGGTCGAAGGATTCCGGTGGGCGTTGCTCGGGACGGACACCGCCCCAGGGCCAATGATCATCGTGTCCTCCGTGGCCGCTGTGGTAATTTTGGTGAGCGGTGTATTTTACTTCCGTCGTCTCGAAAAGACGTTTGCGGATGTGGTGTGATAGGGAATTGAACGGCTGTTGTAACAGACTGATAGGAACCAGTCAGGGCTGAAGTGTGGATGACTCCTCCAGCTCACAGTAAGAAATCATGGGTGAGATTGCCATACGAGTAGAAGGAATCGGCAAGCAGTACCGTATCGGAAAGCGGGAACAATACAAAACGCTGCGGGATACCCTCGTCTCAGCGTTTACTACACCGTTGCGGAAAGCGGGGAAAGTGTTGCGCGGGGAGGGGGGAGATTCCGGCGAATCGGATCAGATTCTCTGGGCGTTGGAGGACATTTCTTTTCAGGTAAAGCGCGGTGAAGTCATCGGGGTGATCGGCGGCAACGGCGCGGGGAAGAGCACTCTCTTGAAAATACTGTCGAGGATCACCGAGCCGACGGTCGGATTCGCTGAAATCCAGGGGCGTGTCGGGTCGCTTTTGGAGGTGGGTACCGGATTTCATCCGGAACTGACGGGAAGAGAGAACATCTATCTGAACGGGGCGATCCTCGGCATGAAGCAGACCGATATCGACAGACAGTTTGATGAGATCGTCGCTTTTTCAGAGGTCGAGAGGTTTATCGACACGCCCGTCAAACATTACTCCAGCGGAATGTACCTTCGGTTGGCCTTTGCCGTCGCGGCGCATCTTGAACCGGAAATTCTGCTGATTGATGAGGTGTTGGCGGTCGGGGATGCGGGATTTCAGAAAAAGTGTCTCGGGAAAATGGGAAACGTCGCCAAAGAGGGCCGGACGGTGTTGTTCGTCAGTCACAACCTGGGAGCCATCACCCAGCTGTGCGGAACGGCTGTGCAACTGGAGAAGGGCAGGTTGAAGCGTGTTGGGCCGGCTAGCGAAGTGGTGGCCGCCTATCTGTCGGCAGTCGTCGATACGGAGCTGAGGCCAAGCTGGTCAAGCGATTCTTGCAACCTGAATCACGCGGAATCCAGGTTTAGATCGGCGCGGCTGTTATCGGTCGAGAAACAGCCGATGGCTACTGTACACTTTGACAGCCCATTTCTCATCGAACTCACCTATGACGTGACGGTTTCGATACGAGATCTGTCGATTTCGTACAAAGTGTATGACTATCAGGGAAATCTAGTATTTGAGTCGATGGATACGGACATGCCTGAGTGGAAAGGGCGTGTCAGGGAACCGGGCCGGTATTGCTCCACGTGTCAGGTCTTTCCGTCGTTTCTCAAGCCGGGTCGATACTATGTCGCCCTCTCTTCCTTTGTCGAACGAGTTAAAATTGTCGAGCGCCAGGATAACGTCTTGTCATTCGATGTCTCGGAGATTGGATACCCGCTGAACCCTGATCGATTGGGGATTGTGTCACCCATTTTCCCTTGGACGGTGAGGCCATGCGACTGAGTGTCATTATTCCTTGTTTCAATACCGCCAGTACCATTGCGACTCAGCTCGAGGCGCTCGCGAACCAACAGTGGTCAGAGCCTTGGGAGGTCATTATTTCTGACAATGGGTCAACGGACGGTTTAATCGACGTCGTGAAAACATATGAGGGCCGTCTGCCGGGTCTTCGCGTTGTTGATGCATCCGCTAAGCGGGGGAGAGGGTATGCTCGAAACGTGGCGGTACAGGTCGCGCGCGGTGAGTCGCTGGCGTTCTGTGATGCGGATGATGAGGTCGCACCAGGGTGGCTGTCCGTGATGGGAGCGGCGGTGTCCAAGTACGATTTTGTTGCGTGCCGGATCGATGTGTTCAAACTTAGCCCTCTCTGGGTCGCAAGCGTCCGGAACCATTCGCAGGCATCGGGGCTTCAAACGAAAGGGGCGCCGCCATCATTTTCCCACGCGGGGGGCTCAACAATCGCGGTCAAGCGACGGCTGCATGATGAAGTCGGTGGATTTGATGAGACGTTCGTCCGTCATCAGGATACCGACTACTGTTGGAAAATTCAGCTCACAGGGGCACAGCTTCATTTTGTGCCGGATACGATGGTACATGTTCGCCTACGAGGGAACTTGATGGAGAATTGGCGCCAGGCGTTCGGTTGGGGAGAATACCGAGTCCTTCTGTATAAGAAATATTGTCACTTGGGTATGCCCAAGTGTACGTGGAAAGATGGGATCACTGGATGGACGAATCTCGCGCGACGCTTCATTCGAGCTGTTCCACACATGCGAAGCCGGCGCGACCTTCTTCCTTGGTGCTGGGCATTTGGGGAAAGTGTGGGGAGGGTGAAGGGCAGTATGAAATTCAGAACTTTGAGCCTGTGAGCGTAGTTGGGTACTTTGAAACATGGCTGTGTTGTCTGTCCATGGTTCTGTTTAGTCGTCGATGGGGAGACGAGGGCTACTTCAAGGAGTGACAAGGCGAAGTTCTGCGCCACTTGATCCGAGGAACAATACCTATGCGTGCTGTGATCGGAAGACTTTATAGGGCATTAAAGGAAGTTCCTCTTTTCGCCATTGGAACGATCACGAATGTGTCTACGTCAAAGCCAGTGGCGGCGCTCACGTTCGACGATGGCCCGGATCCGGTGTTCACACCACGCCTACTTGCTGTCTTGCACAAGCATCAGGCGAAAGCGACGTTTTTCATGGTGGGGAAGGCTGCGGAGCGTCATCCTAATATTGTGAAGGCGGTCGCTATTGCTGGGCATGCGATTGGCAACCATTCCTGGGATCATCCATCCTTTCCGCTGATTACCCGGCGCGAACGATGGGCTCAGATCCGTGCATGCGAAAAGGCGATTGCGCCATATGGGCAAAGACTGTTCCGTCCCCCTTACGGGGATCAAAGCCTGCTGTCTCGTCTTGAGGCTTCATGGCTTGGATATCAGGTCATCATGTATAGCCTGACTGCCGTGGATTGGCTCGATCATGATGCGGAGTGGATGAAAAATAGGATGATGACTCGAATTCAAAACGGCAGTATCCTCCTCCTCCATGATTCGCTCTTTCATTATAGGGATAATCGATATGCTGATCGGGATCCAATGTTGAATGGGCTGGATGGGCTTCTGAAAGAGCTCGGTGGGCGTTTCACATTCGTCACGATCCCGGAGCTGATCAGACAAGGGCGTCCTCAGAGGCAGTACTGGACCAAAACTACCGACATCAGTATCTTGAATGAGCGCAGCGGACGGTACGGTGAGCCAAGGCAATACTCAAATGTTTAGTCGCAGTGAAAAGGGGAGTATTGTCCCCTCTCCTCCACGAAGAATCTGACCGGTCGAGTTGAGGAAATTGCTAGCTGGCGTCTCCCTCTCCTCTGAAAGCCGAACGTTTTCCTTAGCCTTGTCTCCTTGACGGAGGAGCCTACGTGTCACCATCCATTCCAATGAGTGCCAACAGAGGTGTTGACAGCGGATGGTATTGAAGAAGGCAGATTGAGAATATGTGTGGAATAGCCGGAGAGCTCCGATTTAGCGCGAAACAGGCGTCAGGCGCCGACTGGGCCAAGATCAGTTCCATGATGTCCCGGCGGGGACCTGATGATAGCGGATTCTGGGCCGAGGATGGATCTTGCACGTTGGCGTTTCGCAGGCTGTCGATTATTGATTTGAGTTCCGGAGGGCATCAGCCCATGACTGCCGGTAAGGGCCGGTATGTCTTAGTGTTTAACGGTGAGGTCTATAACTTTGTAGAGCTTAGGGAACAATTGCAGCAGCGCGGGGTGGCATTCCGGTCAACGAGCGATAGCGAAGTCGTGTTACATGCATTAATGGAATGGGGTATTGCAGCGCTGGCCAAATTTAACGGGATGTTTGCATTGGCCTTCTATGACAGTACTGAGAAGAAGCTGCTTTTGGCGCGCGACCATGCCGGCATGAAGCCGCTGTATTACTTGACGTCCGATCGCGGGGTTGTATTCGGTTCACAGTATGATCAATTACTGGCACATCCCTGGAGTAATGACCTCGGGGTGTCAAGCGAAGCACTCGGGCTGTATCTGCGGTTGGCGTATATCCCGGCTCCTTTTGCCATGATGGAGAACACCCACATGCTGGAGCCGGGTACGTGGATGGAAATCACAGCGAATGGACAACGCCAGCAGGGTCGCTTTTTTATGTTGTCTGAGTATGCTGAGCCCTCATTGAGAGGGGAGGAAGCTCTAGAGGCGGTAGATGAAGCGATCACACGAGCTGTAAGACGGCATTTAATTAGTGACGTTCCCGTGGGAGCATTTTTATCAGGTGGTATCGACTCGCCCTTAGTTGTGGCGAAGATGCGGTCTATCAGCGCAAACCCTATCCAGACATTTACAATCGGTACCGGTGAGAAACAAACCGATGAATCTCTGGATGCGCAAGCCTACGCAAAGGAAATTGGGGTTGAGCATAAGATCGAATATGTCCGGACGGACCAGGTTCTGGACCTTGTAGCAGAAGTTATCGACGCTTGTGGGGAACCGTTTGGCGACTACTCGATATTTCCCACTTTGCTGGCTGCAAGATTGGCAAGTCGCGATCATAAAGTCGTACTTTCTGGGGATGGCGGTGATGAATTGTTTTGGGGGTATCCCAGTCGTTTCACCACGCTGATGAGGCTTGCGGTGGACTTCAGGATGCCGCTCTGGCTGAGAAGGGTGCGATGGGGAGCAAAACGAGCCTTCTTGAGGGGTAATGATAGATACCTGCTCATGGACTCAGTGGGCAACGCCCACCGTGCGATGCATACTCGTTTTCCTGAAGCACTGCTGGGAAAAATATTTCCCTCATTGCCGGTCTGGCCTCCAGGGTGCAATGTGTATGCGTATGATGGCCGTGAGATCGATCAAATTGGTCAGGTTTCACGATGGAATGAATTTGTGTACCACCTCACCATGGTATTGATGAAGGTGGACAGGGCCAGTATGTACAATTCCCTGGAGGTTCGTGTTCCGTTCCTTGATCGAGAGGTGATTGACGTGGCGTCGAAGGTCGACTGGAAAGACTGCTTACAGGTCGGTCCTCAAATCGGGAAAATCCCCTTGAGACGGGCCTTGGCAAAATTGGTCACGTATCAGACTCATGCGAAACGAGGGTTTGAGGCTCCGATGGCGACATGGCTCAGAACATCCATGAAGGACATGTTCGAGGAGTACGTCTTGAACCAAACTGATCTCCTTGGCCTTGAAATCAATCGAAAGGCGGTTCGTGGGGTTTTTGACCAGCATGTTCATGGAAAGCGTAACTATGCAAAGGGACTTTGGCCATTGCTGAGTTTGGCATTATGGACAAGAAAGTATCGCTCACGTTCACCGATGAGTAACAACAATATGCTGACTCGGTGGAATACCTGATATCGACTGTCTGAAATAGGCGCTCATCAAATGACAAATCTTACGCCCCCCCTTGTCTCAATTGGGATACCGACTTACAACAGAGCAAGCAGTTACCTGAAAGTGGCGCTGCAAAGTGCGGTAAATCAAACATATAAGAATATAGAGATCATTGTTTCCGACAACTGTTCCTCGGACAATACTGAATCGACTGTCAAAGAATTCGGTGATTCCCGAATACGGTACTTCAGGCAGACGCAAAATATAGGTGCAAACAAAAATTGTAATTTTTGCCTGGATCAAGCTCAGGGGAAATACTTCCTGATGCTCTTTGATGATGATGTGGTCGATGATGATTTTATATCAGCATGTTTGGATGCCGCTGCGTCACACGGAGAACCAGGCGTCATTTTAACCGGAGCACGGCAAATCGATTCCGCTGGGAATATTCTATCTGCTTCCCATAACAGGGCAAGCGGATGCTCTACGGTGGATTTTATTTTGGGCTGGTTTAACGGAAAAGTGCCGTTGTACCTATGCAGCACCCTATTCAATACCCAGAGGCTGAAGCAAGAGGGAGGATTTCATTCGAAAACCCATAGATACGAAGATGTTGTGGCATATGTTCAACTTGCCGCAAAATACGGGAGAGTCGACATTTTTGATGTGAAAGCGAGTTTTCGCAGGCATGACAGTAACATGGGAAGCGCCACTCATTATTATGAATGGTGTGAAGACAGCCGTTATCTTCTGGATGTCATGTGCGATGCCGTGCCACAACAGGCTGATGTAATTAGAAAGAGGGGGATGTCCTATTTTTGCCTGAGGAATTACGGACATGCTGCGGCGATAAAATCACCACTGGGACGTCTAAGTGCGTACTTTACCGTGTACAGGATGTTTGACTACAGTTATTCCCCATGGAAGTTCATGTTTGGAAAAAATCTCTCTCGCATCGTCAGCTTCATGAAGGGGAAAATCGAAAAGTTATAGTTCGGATTTGTGCTTGTCGAAGATGAAACTTGCGGTCCTCGGCGTACAAATGTTCAATGAGCTGATCAAAATCATGGGCTGATAGATCGTCTACGCCTGCCTGCTCCGCTTAGGGGGCCGATGAGGTTGAATTCTCGGGTCAGGTATATGAATTCGTTGTCGAATTGTTGGAAAGTCGTAGGAAAGACCGGTCCCATGGTGCGTAAGCCTACTTGCAGATGCTTTTGTATCAACTCCAAATCGGAGTCTGCAAAAACTCGCGTGTTATCGATCCGGTGTCGTGGGAGTCTTGGTCTTTTCTGAAGAACTATCAGCATGAAAATCGCATTTCTTGTCAGCGAGTTTCCCTCTGTATCCCAGACATTTGTTCTAAATCAGATTGTGGGATTAATGGATTTGGGACATGATGTCCATATCTTTGCGGACAAATCAGGTAATACGGTCACCACTCATGGCAATTATGAAAAGTATGACCTGTCAAAACATACTCACTATTACCGGATCCCCAAGAACTGGCTGGTCAGAATAGTCAAGGCGATTGCCTTCATTATTCAATATGCGCCACGTAATTATGACGTCATTTGCAGATCATTAAATGTTTTTCGATATGGGAAGCAGGCATGGTCGCTTAGTCTTCTTTTTATGAGCATTCCGTTGTTAGAAAGGGAAAGGCCTTTTGACATCATCCATTGTCAGTTCGGTACCCTCGGCCTGAGAGCAGTATCGTTACTGCCGATTCGTACTGGGAATCGCAAGATCGTGACATCCATCCGGGGTTCTGATGTAACCGTCTTTCTGAAAAAGCACCCTGGCATCTATCGTGAGTTGTTCAGGAAGGGATATTTGTTTTTGCCGGTCTGCGAGTTTCTTAAGGAACGACTCATCCAGGAGGGCTGTGCGGAAAAGAAGATCGTGGTTCACTATTCCGGTATCGATTGTTCAAAATTTCAATATGTTCAAAGACAGCGGGTGCCCGGTGAGGCGGTAAAGGTATTGACGGTTGCCAGACTGGTTGAAAAAAAAGGCATAGTATTTGCTCTCGAGGCTGTGTCGGGCCTGCTTTCAAAAGGGGAAAAGCTAGAATATACGATCGTCGGCGATGGTCTGCTGCGTGGGCATCTGGAGCAGATGATAGGGCGGATGGGTATCGAGCGACAGGTCAAACTACTCGGCTGGAAAACCCACGAAGAAGTGAAGCGGCTCTTAGAGGAATCGCATGTGTTGGTTGCTCCGAGTTTAACCTCTGACGGTGGTGATCAGGAAGGGATACCAAATGCCATAAAAGAGGCGATGGCCTGCGGATTACCCGTCATCAGTACGTTTCACAGTGGGATACCGGAGTTGGTGACCGATGGCATCACGGGTCTCCTGGTGCCGGAAAGGGATGCCAATTCTCTTGCCGACTCTCTTGCTTATTTGATAAGGAATCCTGCTATTTGCAGTAAGATGGGGCAGGCGGGTAGGAGGCAGGTGGAGCAGAAGTTTGATACACACCGTTTGAATAAGCAGTTGGAAGGGTTGTATCTGGGTGTCATGCGAGAATCCTAGTTCACAGTCATAACGTCTGTTGTCTGGAACCATCAACAGTTCAAACATTGGAAGTGTCAGCAAAGCAGCTACTCCTAGACGGAAGGATTTTGTGCGGCAGCCGATCCTGGGGGGATGCGATGTCTGGTGGTAACTGAATGAGAAGTGACACTGATATGAAGACTCCTGGAGCCGGCCCAAAGCCAATAGGCTTAGCCAAACCACTCTTTCCTGAGGTTGGGATAGTTGCCTTCGTGCCGGAAGAATGGGGTGGGCCCTGGTTATCACGGCACCAGGTGCTGACTCGCCTGGCGAAGTATTTTCATATCGTCTGGGCCGAACCTGCCAGAAGCTGGAGAGAGCTTGTATTTGGCGGCGGGAAGCCGGTCAATCGCTCTCCTCGCTCGGAAACATTTTCGGAAGGGTTTTATCTCTACCAGCCGGAAAGATGGCTTCCACAGTTCGGCCGACCGGCCTGGATGGACTCGTGGACCGCAGCAGAACGAGGCCGTCGCGCAGCTGCATTGCTGCGTCAGCGCGGGTGCAAGACCATCATCTATTATCTCTGGCGGCCGTATTTAGACCGTGTCTTAGAGAGCGGCTCGTACGATCTCAGTTGTTATCACATCGTTGATGAATATTCATTTTCCTCAACCGAGCTCCCGCTGACGGATCGAGAAATCAAGCTGATCAAGCGAGTAGACCAAGTCTTCATCCATTCTCCGGCCTTGCTGGAGCGTAAAGGACATTTCAATCCCCATACGCTCTTTGTTCCGAACGGCGTGAACTATCAGGCATTTGCGAGTCACCAGGAAGAGCCGGCTGACTTAAAATCGATCTCCCATCCGAGAATCGGCTATATCGGTGTCATCAAGTCACAGCTGGACTTGAGGCTTTTGCTCGGGTTGGCGACGCGCCATGTGGAATGGTCCTTTGTCTTTGTCGGGCCCCGCAACAGTCTGGGAATGGATGCGCTGTTAGTGGGAGAATTATCTAAGTTGCCGAACGTGCATTTTCTTGGGCACAAGCCAATAGAGATTGCTTGTGCCTATCCACAGCATATGGACGTTTGCTTGCTGCCGTATAAGACGAACGACTATACGAAATACATTTATCCGCTCAAGCTGCATGAATATCTGGCCGGCGGGAAGCCGATTGTGGGGACTCCTATCCGATCGCTGTTGGATTTTTCCCATGTCATTAAGCTGGCAAATACACCAGAGGAATGGTCACGAGCAATCAGCGAGTCCCTCGCGTGTAATGGAATGTCGAGTGACCAAATCCACATGCGTCGTAACATCGCCAAGCAGGTTGATTGGGGAACCTTAGTCCATGGGATCGCGGGTTCCCTATGCGAGCGCCTGGGTGCACCCTACACGGAGCAGTTCACTGCGATTCAACTCGAAGTGTTATAGGGATTTGGCGTAATCGATTCGATGGACTCTAGATTGACCTGTATTATTGAGAGAGTCGGTCGTGTAGGGGAGAAACGGCAGTGAGCGACATGGAGATAGGTAGCCAAGCGAGTATGGCCGATAAGCTTGCCAGCGGTTCTAGGCCGCTGGGGAGGCGACTGAAGCTGCTCTTTCTTGCTTATCCGTTTCCACCGGCCAAGGCGCCAGGCTGTGTCAGGACCTGGAACATGGCGACGTACCTGACTCGACTCGGGTGGGATGTGACGGTGGTGACTCCTGATCCGTCAATACTGCGAAACATCGAAGACAGCGAGAAGGCTTCTACGGAATTAGCCCATGTGGGCATCAAGCGGATTCTGACTGACCACAGATGGCGATGCCTGGCGCCAAACAATCTGAAATGCTGGAATAAGAACCTTGGTTGGTTTGCCGGACAAGTTTCCCGAACCGTTGCAAGAAAACTAGGGATTGACACCCATATTGGTTGGATCAAAGCGGCAGACCAAGCCTGCTCTGATTTGACGGCGAATGACGTAGACGTAATCCTTGCGACTGGCTCGCCATTTGCGGCGTTCAGCTTGGCCAAGCGTCTCTCTGAAAGGCTTGGCCGGCCATATGTTCTGGATTATCGGGATCCCTGGACTGGAAATCCCCACCACGCTGGTCATCACCATCCACAGTCTGTTACCTTGAGAGAGGCCAGCGTAATCAAGGACTGTGCAGCGGTTATAATAGTGTCACCTTCTTGGGGTTTAGCATTGGAGCAGCGTTTTGGTATTGGCCAGAAACTGCATGTCGTCACCAATGGTTTTGACTCAAGCGAGATGGCGTCCGTTAAACCGTACAACTTTGGACATTGTGCATTTGTGTATACAGGGATCTTCTATCCACCCAAACGCAGCATCTCACCATTCCTGACCGCGCTCAAACTCCTCAAGGAGTCTTTGAATGGAAGCGGGAATGATTGGTACTTTCACTACTATGGCGTTGACGAGAACCATATTCGTCAAGAAGCAGATCGGTTTGGTCTGAGTGATCGTATGGTGTTCCATGGAAGGGTGCCAAGAGGGGAGGCCTTATCGGCGGTCAAGGGGGCGCGCCTTGCCCTGGTCATCACATCAGTGGCTGAAGAAGAAACACTGGAAGATAAGGGAATCGTCACGGGGAAAATATTTGAAGCTGTTGGACTGGCAACCCCTGTACTTTTGATCGCTCCTGAGGGCAGTGACGCCAGCTCGATAACGAAGCCGACCGGTTTGGTCACGAGTTTTACGGGAACCCAGATTCCAGGGATGGTATCGTTTCTGAAGGATGTAGTTTGTGGACAGGTTCCTCAGGCTAAGAATACAGAGATCTGCTCATGGACGACCATCTCTAAAGATCTTGATGCTCTTCTCCGAGGGCTCGTGGCAGGCGATCGCAGTCACTCGCATGTGGGTGACAGGGGCAGTGATCAGAATGGTTTGAGTACGTCTCGGTAGATACGCTAAGTTTCGAAAGAGGTTCGCGGTGCTTCTTTGGCTAAAGGGATAATTCTTGCCAAGTTAAGAGAGAGGGTGTAACTCGGATCTTATGTGCTCACCACGAGCTTTGTCTGTGTATTATCTAGGTGCATGAGCGAAACCGAGGTAGTCGTTACATGATCGATCGATCTGCCACATTGGGTCAGGGAAGTCAGGCTACGGTAGCCCAGTCTGCAGTTCAAGGCATCGTGCCTCAACCCCGCACCAGGCTGGTTGAGCAAGCACTGATTTTCGTAGCCATGGTTACGTTACCCCTGGAAAATCACCTTCCTACAGTGGCAGGGATGAGCGCCAGCTTCCTCATCTTTACTGCGCTCGGCGCATATGTCATTATGAATCGCCCTCGCGCCTTAGGCAGGGTTTGGCAGCACCCCGTTTTTATCGCAGCGTATGTCTTTATTGGCGTCAGTGCCCTTCTTGAATTTTCAAGTCCGCTATCGAGCTATAGCGAGGTTTTCCGCTTTGGATCCATGATAGGCGGCGCGGTTTTTCTGTCTGCGATCTGCAGAGATCGGTCGGGGTTGGCTGCTGGCCTGTATGGATATATTGTTGCTGCTTTGTGGGTATCCGTTTTCCTCTTCTTGACCTCGTATGGGGTTGTGAAGGGAATGGGGCAAGTAGGAGATTTCCATGAAGCGAGCAAGGTTCGCGCGGAAGCCTTTGGGGATATGGGCTTGCAGGCCAACATCAATGCATTGGCGTTTTCGTGCACTCAGGGAGCAGTCGTTGCCTTCACCTTGGCTCTAGTGGGCAATGTAAAGTCTCGCCGTATCTTATTTTTTGGAATAGCCACCTTTTGCCTGGTCGCCTCGTTCTTGCCGATGTCGAGAGGTGCAGCTGTGATCACCATCGTATCTTTTGCGGTAGTGCTCTATGCTCATGGCTTCAGGCACGGGAATGTTTTGATCCTTGCATCCATCTTGGGGGTGAGTATTTACATGGTGGTTCCCGACGCTGTCTGGTCCCGGATGGCATACTCGACTGAAACGCGAAGTGGTAAGATGGAGGGCCGTGCATGGATCTATACGACGGCACTTAACCGCCTTCCTGAATATGTCGTGGCCGGAGTCGGTGCAGGAAACTACTATAAAAAATGGGGAGTCGAAAAGGGGTTTGCCAGAGAGCATGGCGGAGTTGTGACTGTGGCTGGTTCACACAACTCACTTCTGCAGATCACCATCTTCTGGGGAGTACTTAGTCTTTTGTTGTATCTGTGGATCGTCTGGTGTGTTTATCGTTCTATTCCGTTACGATGCGGCCGTGATGAGCTTTCTCTTGCGCTGTTGGGAATTATTGTCTCGCTGAGTCTATGGATGTGCGAGTCACACGGATTTTATGATAAGTGGTTTGCCTGTGGTCTAGGTTTGTTGGTTGGTGCTCGGCAATGGATCTGGCCTAGAGGCGTTGTGTTGGCTGTTGAGGGGGGTGAAGTCAGCCCTTTGAGCTAGATCAGCAGCTTGCCACTCGATGTAGCTAATGCTTTGGCTGCTACAGAACGATATATGCTACGTAGCGGGTCCTTGGATATCCTGGTTGAGAGGAGTGTTGGCATTAACAGGAACGCATCATGATGGTGATGCGCGAAAGGAAGCGGTTTGATGCTTCTCCAGTCATTATTGGATTCCAATAGTTTTGAGTTGCAGATTCCATGGAGGAGTCGATTGTTATATGTAGTAGGGCAACTTAGACTTGGCGGATTAGAGCGGCAACTCTACTACCTTCTTGCAAATCTTGATCATGTGCGACATCGCCCGGCAGTTGTCGTTTGGAACCTCAATCCCAACGACAAGTACTATCGGGAGATTGGAGAGCTCAAGATCCCAATCTGCGGATTTCCTGCTGAGTGGAATCCTTTATCTAAATTGAAAGCCCTACGAGCCATAGTACGACAAGCTGCACCGGAAGTAATCCATTCATATGGGTTTCATACAAATTTCGCCGCGTATTATGCAACGCGAGGAACGAGAACACTCGCTATCGGATCTCTGCGAAGCGCGTTTGCCCGTTCCAAGGTTGAAGGTGGGATGATCAGAGGTGCGCTCAATGCCCGGTGGCCATTCGCTCACATTTCGAACAGTGTGGCCTCGGCTGAGTCAGCGCGTCGGCATTCCGGCTCTTTAGCGCCCCGTTGCGTATTCGTTGTCCGTAATGGTTTGGATCTGAATGATTTTCGTGTTCCGAGCGACCGTCCAGAGAGAAACACATATGTCGCGAGTGTAGGATCCTTGTTGCCGGTAAAACGTTGGGACCGTTTGCTAAGAGCGGTTCAAAAGCTGAAGAGTATGAAGGTTGGAGATGTAGACTTTCGAATCGCAGGTGATGGTCCGCTTCGGTCTGTTCTCGAAAAACTGGCAGGGGACCTCGAAATTTCGCGGGCCGTTGAATTTCAGGGTGAAGTCCATGACATACCGGCATTCCTGAGGGGGGCAAAATTTCTGGTCCACACTTCGGAGAGTGAAGGGTGCCCCAATGCTGTGATGGAAGCTATGGCCAGTGGCCTCCCTGTAGTAGCGATGGGGGCGGGCGATATTCCTTATCTAGTGGAAGACGGCCAATCAGGATTTGTGGTGCGGCAGGATGATGAGGAGGGTCTGGTTGAGCGTATCAGTCAACTGATCACGGACGACTCTCTATGTCGGGACATGGGACGAATAGCACGTGCAAAGGCGGAAAGAGAGTTCGGTGTGGAGCGTATGGTTTCGGGAACTCTAGAAGCCTATCGGGCTGCTGGTTGGGAGAACAATATTTCGAATTGTGCTGGTTGAAATCTTGGTCTCTGACCCTGCATGGGCAGGGCGGAAGGAGGGCGAGGATGGACGCACCATATGAACAACAATGTCCTCGGCAGCGAGGCCGATTAGCCCGTGAAATACGGGGAGCTCTTACCCGATGCGATCGGCGGAATCTTCATCGCATCATGGCAAAGAACCGGGAAATTGTCGGAGAATCGGCATGACCGTACAGTTGTCCATCCACCATAGGAAGGGCAGTTTTTCTGATCGATGGATTGCATATTGTGAATTGCAAGGTATCCAATACAAGATTGTGAACTGCCTTGACTCAGACATTATTAAGCAGCTGAGTTCTTCGGATGCCTTACTGTGGCATTGGAGCCATGGAGATGCGCGGGACCAGTTGATGGCCCGCGATGTCATTATAGCTGCGGAGATGATGGGTATTAAAGTTTTTCCCAGCACCCTCACCTGCTGGCATTTTGATAATAAAATTGCTCAGAAGTATATGTTGGAAGCGATCGGTGCACCGCTGGTTCCTACCTATGTATTTTATGATCTCAAAGAGGCATTCGGTTGGATTGATCAAGCTTTGTTTCCAAAGGTCTTCAAGTTACGTCGAGGTGCTGGCTCTAGCAACGTCAAGCTGACTCACAGTGCCATCGAAGCTCGCGCTTTAGCACAGCGTGCATTCTCTTCAGGGTTTTCCCCGATTCCCCACTATGGGCAGGATGCGCTGAAGCGTTACCGAGTGGCGAAGGAACGAGGCGATTTATTGAGTGTCGTCAAACGTCTGCCACGGGTCCTGGCAACGATCCAGAGCAGCAAAAAAAGGATGGGGAGTGAGAAGGGATATATCTATTTCCAAGATTTTATTCCTGGCAACGAATTTGATACACGTGTGACTGTCATCGGCGACCGCGCGTTTGCCTATACCAGAAACGTTCGCCCTGGTGATTTTCGAGCTTCGGGCAGTGGGGATGTCGTGTACAATATGGATAGAATCAACCGAAAGTGTGTGGAGATTGCTTTCAATGTGACGCGGAAGGTTGGGTCTCAAAGCATGGCCTTCGATTTCGTATTAGGAGAACAGCAACAGCCGTTTATTCTTGAAGTGAGCTATGGCTTCATCCCCCACCTTGTCCATTCCTGTCCGGGGTATTGGGATGGGAGGCTGAACTGGCACGAGGGACATGTCTGGCCTCAGGATGCGATTCTCACAGATCTGCTTCATGACGTTGCCCGACCCAGGTAATAGCGCATTCAATCGCCGGCAGTTTCAGTTTAGAAAAGAGGTGAGTGGTCGATCACACTGCTGACGCTTACTCGGTTCATTCCCTAGATGAAGGGACTCTATTTGGTACGTCACTCAACTAGACGCCTAGTCGAGAAGGTTTGCATTTCTATCTTGTTTGACCATCTCAATCTCGTCAGTAAGTGCTTTTTGCTTTGCCAAGATCTTGTCAATGCCGTTCACGACCTGTTTCTTCAATCTGTTGACGCTCTGCAGCGATTCTATCCGATAGGTGAAGATGGTAAGTGCGTATACGACGCAGCAACACCCGTGCGATGTGTGGTTGCATGGTGTAGATCATCAAAGAGCGATGCAGATACTCGAATAACGCCGGTTTTTTTGTGGAAGGTTCCTGATGCTATTCAACCTTGAGTCTTTAGTTAGATTTGCGACGAGCTCGCTCATAAGGCATCGCTATCATCGCAATCACGTGATGCAAGCTAAAAGAATATTGAAGAAAATAGAAGGCGTAAAGGGCTCCTTATCCCAGCATATAGTTAGACAGTGCGATGGCTATGCGATAGAGATGCTTGGACATCGTCACTTTGCTGCATGGCTTTATGTTTATTCTGCTGTTGCAGGACGCTTTAAGGCGGGCTGGATACCAGACAACTACTATGGCTCCGTTGTTGTCCCTAAGCTTAAGGGTGACTATGGAAAAGTATCGAGCCTAAAACCATTGAACTTTACAATCTTCTCTAGCAACAGCTTCCCTGATATCCTTTCTTACTCTAACGGTGTGTTCTTTGATGCCGAATGTAGGGTGCTCCCTCACGATTCCATTAAAGGTATACTATTTGCCGATCAAGATAGAGTCGTATATAAGCTTAATAACTCATCACGAGGGAGAGGGATTTTCTTTTTTGATAGGGAGTCTTTTGACCTAGGTACGATCTATAAACTGGGCAATGGATTGTTTCAGCGTCTTATTAATCAGCATGAGGTTTTTCGAGAGTTTGCTAAGGAGTCCGTCGCCACCCTGAGAATGACCACTGTGAGTGAGGATGATGGTACAACTTCGCTTAGAGCTTGTTACCTGAGACTGGGTGGCGGTACTGATACTCACGTTCAGTCTGTGAGTCATACAAGGATACCGATAGACATGAAAAGCGGAGCTTTTCATAACGTTGGCTTTACTACAGATTGGCTAGAGATTGACTGTCATCCTACAAGCAAGGTGAAGTTTCAGGGAAAGTTCATTCCAGCTTACGCGGAGTGTCTTCAGTTAGTTACTGAACTTCATAAGAGGGTCCCGTATGTGCGATGCATAGGATGGGACGTAACCCTCGATGATAAGCAGAACGTGAAGGTTATGGAGTGGAATGCGGAACATAACGACATAAAGTTCAGCGAGGCGACGCAGGGTCCTTGTTTTTCTGATTTACATTGGGAACGGCTCAAAGGTTGCTGACTTTTTGAAAAGGCGGCCCGGTAGCCATGGCCCCACATGGAGTCATGGTTAGAGGGACTTTGGTCACGAAGTTTGGGGTCTTGGATGACAGTAGTCGTGGAGTTTTATACAAGGGTTTGATTGCTACGATTGGTCCTGGGGGGCTTTAGCAGTCAAGAATGACATATATGTGCGGGATAGCTGGTTTTGTATATGAAGGGGTCCGTCGCGAGGCCGCGATGTCAGTGGTTCGTCGCATGATTGCCTTGCAGCGCCATCGAGGTCCTGATGGGGAGGGCTTTTACGATACTACTGGTGCATCGCTTGGTCACTGTCGGCTGGCAATCATTGATCTCACAGATGCGGGCCATCAACCGATGTCAGACTCTGATGGCCGGTATTGGATCACATTCAACGGTGAAATTTATAACTACCTCGAGTTGGCCGAGGAGCTGCGAAGTTTTGGTTATCAATTCCATGGGCAATCCGATACAGAGGTGCTCCTCATTGCATACTGTCACTGGGGCAAGGCCTGTCTGGAGCGATTGAGAGGGATGTTTGCCTTCGCCATCTGGGACCAGAAGGAGCGTTCTCTCTTTGCTGCTCGTGATCGGCTTGGGATCAAGCCGTTCCACTATTGGATTGACGGAACCAGGGAATTGGCATTTGCTTCCGAACTAAAAGCGTTGTTGGAATTTCTTCCGAACAGGACAGCCAATTCGACTTTAGCTAGGCAGTTTCTGGCATGGAATCTCCTTGACCATGAACCCGGTGAAACAATGGTTTCCGGAATCATGCGCTTGCCTCCTGGGCATGCGTTGGTATGGCGGCAGAGTGAAGGACTCAAAACTTGGCGCTACTGGGAACTACATGTCAACGATGAACTTCATGTTAGTCCTGAACAGGAAAGCAGGCTCATACGAGAGTTCCGCCACCTGTTCGAAGAGACTGTCTCGCTTTACCTTAGGTCGGATGTGCCTGTTGGGACATGTCTCAGCGGCGGACTGGACTCCTCTACCATAGCCTGCGTGGTTAATTTGGAATTACAGCGGAGGGGGCTAAGGGAGAAACCATCCCAACATACCTTTAGTGCCTGTTTCCAGGATCCTCGCCTTGACGAGAGACACTACATCAAGGCGGTAGTTGATGCGACTGGTTGTCAAAGTCATTATGTGTTCCCTAGCGGGGAAGGATTCGCCAAAGATCTGGAGCAATGGGTTTGGCACCAAGAAGAGCCTGTAGGAGGCTCAGGTGTGTATGCACAATATTGTGTTGCTCGATTAGCACGAGAAAATGGCATTAAGGTCCTTCTTGACGGACAGGGAGCTGATGAGCAGCTTGCCGGCTATCGTAAGTTCATTCTCGTTTACTTGCGTCAGCTCCTAAATGCAGGATGCTACGTGAGGGCTATGCGCGAAGCGATAGCGTTCTTCTGCAGGCCAGAGATTCTTCGTACCAGTCGGTTTGTCGACGCACGGCGCTATTTGTATGGGTCTTTACCAGAAAGCGCGGTTCTTTGGCCGGAAGGATCTTTCCCTGAACGTCCGGGTGAGCTGGGCGTTGGTGCGTCTCTGGGAAGTCGCATTGAAGCAGATTTAACCCGGTTCAGTTTGCCCCCCCTTCTCCGCTTTGAAGATCGAAACATGATGGCGTTTGGCATTGAATCCCGAGTGCCTTTTGTCGATCATATTCTAGTCGAATGGGTCGCAAAACTCCCAGCCTCGCTGCGTCTCTCAGGAGGGTGGACAAAGTTGATACTACGAGAGGCGTTTCGTGGCATACTCCCTGAGCTTATTCGCACTCGGAGAAGCAAATTGGGTTTCAGTACGCCTGAACCGGCATGGCTAGCAGGGCCTCTTTCGACTTGGTTCAGAGACACTTTGAGCGCGCCACGCTTCCTTGATGCCGTCGTAGATACTCCAGGAGTTAAGTCTATTCTGGAGCGGTATTACTCAGGAGACCGATCGCTGCCTGTGGAGAATCTGCTGTTCCGATTGGCGATGTATGAATCCTGGGCGCGTCAGTTCTTAGGGACAAGACTGCCTGACTCAAGGCCGAATTAACGAAGGGAAGCCATGCACTATGCTGATTAAACCCCTCGTATTGATGGTCTCTAACCATTGGGGATCAAAGGGGTCGACTCCATCGGCTGGGATCTTCGTGGATCGGCAAATTGCCTCGCTAGAAAGAGTCGGAGTGCGGATTGCTACTTTTGATATTGGCACGAGTCACTCTCCGATTCGTATTGTGGGAAAATGGCTAGAGCTTCGCAAGTTAGTGCGGCGGTTAAATCCTGATCTTGTTCATGCCCAATACGGTACAACTACCGGTTTTGTATCGACCTTCGTGAGCAAGCCCACTGTTATCTCGTACTGCGGAAATGATTTGCTTAGTGGCGCATCGATTTCGAAGCGAAGAACGTGTCTAGGAATCTTTCTGTCTAACGTGGCCGCATTGAGAGCGCGGGCGTTAGTCTGTAAGAGCACACAACTTCGTCAAGCACTATGGTGGTGCCAACACCGAGCTGTAGTGATACCAAGCGGGGTTGATCTTAACCTGTTCATACCGGGTCCTCAGAATGAAGCCCGAAAAGAGTTAGGGTGGAACCTTGAGAATCCCATTACTCTCATCAATGTCGGGGCGGATCCGAAACGGAAGGGGATTGATTTGGCTCAGGCGGCTATGGAGGTTGTCCGTGCGCGCCTACCCAACACTGAACTGCAAGTGATCTCAAATGTGGAACCGATACGGATGCCTCTGTACTATCGGGCAGCCGACGTCCTCTTATGTGCGAGTCGATCTGAGGGATCGCCCAATGTTGTCAAGGAAGCGCTGGCATGTAATCTCCCGATTGTTTCGACACCTGTTGGAGATGTTCCCGAGAGGCTAGCGAATGTTCAGCCTTCAGCTGTGGTATCTAGGGATGCTGAGGCTATAGGGGAAGCGCTTGTGAAGGTTCTGCTGGAACGAAAGCGAAGCAACGGGCGAGAGCATGTGGCAAGCTTGAGTTTGGAAAACATCGCGCAACGTATTGTGGATGTGTATCGAATAGCCCTGAGTTCAAGGCCCAGTAACAATTCTGTAGGAACATGAACGTGACGAATAAACTCACTATCGTCCCAATGACGGAAGGCAATATGCTGGATGATGTGGCGGAGCTTCATCTGGATGCCTTTGCGGGCCACCTGAATGCTTTGCTAGGTAGCGGATATGCAAAGGCACTTGCAACATGGTTCATCAGGCACCATGGGGCGATAGCCATTGCGGCCATTGATGAAAATAAGAAAGTCCTCGGTTATGCACTCGGCGCACCTGTAGGATATTCAACAAGGCTCAATCGTGACCTCTGTTGGGGGGTTGCTGCCCGCATAATTACAAGGCCCTGGCTGATTTTCAACACGCAGTTCCGAAGCGTTTTGATAGAGCGAATGAGAAGCTTTGTTGGGCTACAGCAGAATGTCTCACACGTATTGGAGTTACCTGAGCCCTCGATGTCGCTTGTGGCGATTGGTGTGGCCTCCTCTCAACGGAGAAGAAAAATCGGACAACATTTGATACAGGCGGTTGAAACGAAGGCTCGTGACCTTCAGATGCGATCATTGGTATTGTCGGTCTATGAGAGTGCAACAGCAGCTCGCCGCTTTTATGAGCAATGTGGTTGGCAACCTTGCTCTATGGTGACGAAAAATGGAGAAACACTGAAGTATTGGCGTTTGTTAGACTACACCCCAGGCGTTGCCCTAGACAGTGACGATGTACATTGATTCTAATCTGAGTCGCGAGTCCTTGTCTCTACATCATCGGGCTGAAAGGGCTCTGGGGGGCAGTGGGCTACTCCCATCACCCGTTTCGTAGGCTCCAATGTCGTAGCTGGCTCCCTGAGGTCGGCGTACTCCCGCAAAATCAGTGGTGACTATATCGAGAACCTCGCCCGCATCAATGGCTATACTCCTGTTCTGGAGGGTAAAATTGGCTCTCGCCGCGTCTGTAAAAGATGGATCATCTGTCAGGTTATTTGATTGAGTGCCCCCAACAATGCCCGCCCCTGCGAGATACGCGATGTTATTTTTGATGAGGTATGGCCCCCCCGTTGTCGGTATCACCCGAATAGCATGAGCGTTTGCATTTTTTAGATCGTAGATCGTGTTGTTATAGATCTTTATCGTGGTCGTTTGAGCTGCATTCCATTTTGGGTCAATCCTAATGGCGTTGAAAGTCGATGTATCACCGGAGCGGTAGATAATATTGTTATAGATTTGGTGCCCACCACCAGGAACACTGACATGGATAGCGCTGTAGCCAGTGGCGCCTTGTTGCCATGTGTCGGTGATCGTGCGGCCAATGTCGTAGAAGACATTGTTTCTCACGATAACATTTTGGAGTTCTTTGTTTTTGTGCCAGATTCCCACTCCGTGGTGTAGGTTATGAAACGTGTTTCCCTTGATAATTGTGCGGCTGCCAGGATTGTAGATCGTATTAAATCCAGGTCCGTATCCTGCGGTGCCACTTCCCGTCCTGTAGAATTCATTGCCCTCGATGAGGTGGTCACCACCCAGGAATCCCGTGTCGGACGAGACAGTGAAGATGCCTGTGAGAACGCTGTCATGCATGATGTTGTTAATGAGACTCACATGATGGGGGTAGCCGACTATTGAGTCACCAGAGAGCTTCACATAGTTGTAGGCCGTCTTAATCTCCACATAGCGCAACTCGATATATCTGCATGCTTCTCCATTATCACAATGCAGGCCACGCTGAAATGCTGCACCGTCTGGGTCGATGATTGGACGTGCTCCGTTGGGGTCCCCCATAATAACGGTGTAGTTACTCGCTGATCCGGCTGGCGGGTTCTTGATTTCCTGATTAGTGTAGGTACCCGACTTAATGATGAGCGTATCCCCGCCAGCGAGACAAGCGACGCCAGCTGGAATTGTCAGTCGGGGCGTGCTCTGAGTTTTGGCCTGTATGCAGGTGTTGGCATCGCTCCCAGTTGTGGCTACGTAGTACGTTGTTGCTTGGGCGGCGATGGCTGGCATAAGGGCATTGGCAAGAATGCAGACACTAATTGCTCGCGTGAGTTGAATCATCAGGGGGTCTCCTTCGTAGTTCGCCAAGCACCGTATACGCAATAACATCCAACTCCTTGTTCCCGATTAGGATCTTCCTTGCGTTTATTTTCTTTGTTTACAGATGTAGTCGACCATCGATTCTAACTGCATTCAGGGGCAGCATCTAGTCAGCAACACTCGTGCCAAGTTGACGGCTCTATAAGTGCATGAAGTAAAAGAATAAATATGTATGGCCAGCTCACGCCTGGTTCAAAACTGGCCAGGATTCTGTACTATTTTGAGGGACCTATATGAGAAGGTTGGGGTAGCCTACACTCCTCCGCCTCACGATTTTTCTGGACACACAGTTGGGGCATACTGTCCCCTTCATTGAAGGAGGTGTCCATGGCGAAATCGAAGGCAGAGCGAGGGCGTTTTTCCTCGCGGAAGAAGGGTGAGGCGGTCTTACGGTTGTTGCGGGGCGAGGAGCTGGATCTCGTGTTACGGGATCTTGGCATCACGGCGGCGACGCTCTCGGCGTGGCGCGACCACTTCGTGGCTGGGGGACAAGCGAGCTTGAAGAGCCGAGCCACTGATGGCCGCGATACCGAACTCGCCCGACTGAAAACGCTGGTCGGGGATCTCACAGTGCGTCTTGAACTGTCTCGGGAAGCGGTCAGTCGTCTGCGGGGTGGCGGCCCTTTGGTTGCCGGGAGGTCGACGCGATGAGCCACGCCACGTCGCCTTCCATGCATCGACAGTATGGTGTGGTCCGCGTGTGTCAGGAGTGGGGTGTACGCCGGTCGACCTTCTATCACCAGCGAAGCAGCCCCGTGTGTCAGCGGGCCAAGCGCGGCCCAAAGACTGCGTATACCGACAAGGCACTGACTGCCCAGATCCGTCAGGTGCTGACCGCGTCGCCGTTTGTGGGCGAAGGGCACCGCAAAGTCTGGGCGCGCCTCCGTATCCGGGGGATTCGCACCTCCAAGCGCCGGGTTCTCCGCCTGATGCGGCAGGCCGACCTCTTGGCCCCGAGCCGGGCCCGGCGGGTTTTGGGACCGCACACCCACGACGGCACCATCATCACTGACCAGCCTCATCAAATGTGGGGCACCGATGCCACCAGCACCGTCACGCTGGAGGACGGCGCCGTGACTGTCTTCGTGGCCGTCGATCACTGCACTCTGGAAGGCGTCGGCATTCATGCCGCGCGGCCGGCCACGCGCTTCGAGGTCCTGGAACCGATCCGCCAAGGCGTCCGCCAGCAGTTCGGGGCCTTCGCCGCGGCGATCGCGGCGGGCTTGCAGATCCGCCATGATCATGGCAGTCAGTATATGAGCGCCGACTTCCAGGCCGAACTCCGGTTTCTCGGGATGACCTCCAGCCCGGCTTTCGTGCGGGCACCGGAAGGCAACGGCATCGCGGAGCGATTCATTCGCACGCTCAAGGAACAGCTCCTGTGGGTGCGACCGTTCCGCACGGTCTAGAGTTGCGCCACGCGCTTCAGACTTGGCTGGCGACCTACAACGAGCAGTGGCTGGTCGAACGACATGGGTTCCGTGCCCCGGCACAGGTGCGGCGTGATACGTGAAGAACCGACCAGTGCTCGCGAACACGCGACGCCTCCAATTGCCCTAAGACGGGCGATCGCTGAGCGATGCGATCCAGAAGGTCGGGTCGAAGACGGCTATACCAGTGTCCAAGAAATCGGGAGCGGTACAATGAGTGATTGAGTCCGGGATTGACCACGGAGATCTCTTCTCGAAATTCACGCCCTTCAGGGCAGGCTAAATCAGCACTGGCTCATCATTGAGCGGAAAGACTTATCGGTGCCGCTAGCGTGCTACTAGCCCCTGCTTCGTAGGCTCCAATGTCGTGAGTGGCGCCCGCAGGTCGACGCAATCCTGAAAAATCAGTTGGGACTGTGGTCAGCGTCATCCCCCTATCGATGGCGGCACTTCCTGCCTGGAGTCTGAAATCGGCGCCAGCCGCGCTTCTAAAAGATGGATTTACTCTCAGGTTATTTGATTGGCTGCCTCCGCTAATCCCCCTGGCCGCGAGATAGGCGATGTTATTTCTCACGAGATGGTTGCCGGTTGTAGCACCAATCCGAACCGCATAGGCACCTGCGTTCTTAATATCATAAATCGTGTTGTTGTAGATGTGATTGGTGTCGCTAGCAAAGGCTGCCCCCACCCTGATACCGCCGAAAGTGGATTCATCGCCGGATCGATAAATAATGTTGTTATAGATTTTGTGTCCACCCCCCGGAACACTCACATGAATTGCACTGAAGGTTCCGTTGCCTCTTTGCCACGTGTCGGTGCTGCTGCGGCCTATGTCATAAAACACGTTGGACCTGATGATAACGTTTTGGAGTGTTATACCAGTGCGCCAGATCCCTACCCCGTGCGCAAGGTTACGAAACCTGTTGTGCTCCACAATCGTGCGATTGCCAGTGTTGTAGATCGTGTTGTGCCCTGGTGCATAGCCAGGGTTGCCGACCCCTGTTCGATAGAATGTGTTCCCTTGGATGAGGTGATCGCCTCCTTGGTATCCCGTGGCGGACGAGCTGATCAACACATTGGTGTGGACCGTATCATGCATGATGTTATTAATGAGTCTCACATGATGGGGATAGCCAATTGTCGAGTCGCCATAGAGCTTCACGGAGTTGTAGGCCCTGGTGATTTCGAATCCCCGCACTTCAATGTAACGGCAGGCAGCACCTCTGTTACAAGTAAGCCCGCGCTGATAATTTGCCCCATTGGGGATAATCACTGGGCGCGCCCCTGCAGGGTCGGCCTTGATGGTTGTATAGCTGCTGGCAGCTCCTGCAGGGGGATCAGTGATTTCTTGATTGGAGTAGGTGCCTGCCTTGACGATGAGCGTGTCTCCACCGGCGAGACACCTGACGCCAGCTGGAATCGTCCTTTTCGGCGTGCTCGCAGATCTCGCCTGAATGCAAGCGTTGGAGTCGCTCCCAGTCGGGGCGACATAGTATGTCCCTGCGTGGACCGGGATGGTCGGTAGAAAGGCGCTCATAAGTATACAAATGCTGATTATTTGACTGAGTCGAAACATGTAGCACTCCTCTTGGCCTAGGCAAGACGCCGTGTGTTGCGAGATGTTTTTTGAAGATCCATCAATTTATATCGCCGACAGCACACGCTTAAGCGAATATCATGCCAAGTTATCATTCTCGATGTTTATTGTAAGTAACTGAAAGTTTAGGTTAAGTACTAGTCGGTTTAGATTCGAGTTAACTCATGGGCTGTAGTCGTTGTAGGCGGAAGGAAACACCACCGGTTCACCCATGTCGAAGATGAGCTGGAAAACGGATGGGTAAGCGATGGGACTAACGTCTGTGGCGGATTGGGAGATATGACCTTCCCCCAATTCTGTGGACACCGGGTTACGCGACTGCCGCCCTCGCTTCGTACTCGGCCGGGGAGTGATAGCCGAGCGTCGAGTGTCGTCGCTGCCGATTATAGAACACCTCGATGTATTCAAAGAGATCCTGCCTCGCCTCTTCACGGGTCACATAGCGCCGCTGGTACACCAGTTCACGCTTGAGTGTCCCGAAGAAGCTTTCGACACACGCATTGTCCCAGCAATTACCTTTGCGACTCATGCTGGGAATGAGACCGTATTTATCAAGGACACGCTGGTAGCTTGTGGCGGCATACTGACTGCCACGGTCCGAATGGTGGAGAAGCCCTGCCATGGGAGCCCGCTTCGCCAGCGCCATGGTGAGCGCCTGCTCGGTCAGCTCAACAGTGATCCGCTGGCTCATCGCCCAGCCGATCACTCGGCGTGAGTACAGATCCAGCAGGACGGCCAGATACAGCCAGCCTTCCAGAGTCCAGACGTACGTGATATCCCCCGCCCACACCCGGTTGGGCGCCTCGACGGTGAAGGCCCGCTCAAGGGTATTCGCGGCTACGGGAAACCGATGTTGGGATTGGGTGGTAGCCCGCCACTTCTTCACCGTTCTGGCTCGAATACCGTCCTGGCACATCAGCCGGGCCACGCGATGCTCACCAATGCGATGGCCCTGTTTGACGAGGGCGTCCCAGATGCGGGGGCTCCCGTAGGTCTCGCGGGATTCTCGATGGATCACCCGGATGGCTGAGAGGATCGTCCGGTCCGACACCGACCGGGCACTCTCTGGCCGTACGCGCCAGGCATAATAGCCCGCTGCCGAGACGGCCAAGGCCCGGCACATCAATCGGATCGGATAGCGACGGTCGTGCTCCTGAATGACTCGGTATCTCATCGCGACTCCTTCGCGAAGAACGCCGCCGCACGTTTTAAAAAATCCCGCTCCTGCTTCAAGACTGCATTTTCACGTCGAAGCCGGACGAGTTCCGCTTGTTCGGCTCGTGCCGACTGGCGTGTCTGGCCCTGCCCCTCCGCATGCTGTTGCTCGCCCCGCCAGCGGTAGAGCAGGTGATCGGCAATCCCCAGATCCCTGGCCACGTGGGTCACAGGCTGTCCTGATTCACGCACCAGGCGCACCGCCTCTTCTTTAAACGTCTCCGTATACGATTGTCGTGTCTTCGTGCTCATGTTGTCCTCCGATTTCAGGATTCTCCCACGTATGGAGGTGTCTGTGAAATCGGGGGAAGGTCATACCATTCTGACTAATTTGACAAGAAGCATCACGATCGCCATACACCATCATGCGACCACAGGCAGTGCCATCGCCGAGGAGACATCAAGTCGAGAATTTTGGAATGTCCTATTAGGATAATGGTATCTTCCGTTCCTCTGTGATCAAGTACTGCTGGAGACTCTGTAACAGGTTGTGTATAATGACCCAGGGGAAACGCGACCCTACATTCCTCCCCGTTCTTCGACCGCGGCAACAAGACTGCATACTCATGTGCAGCGAACCCTGCGGGATCCTGAGGTCGCGGTCCCGATATCCCATGGGTGGGGGGCTAGCTCAGTTGGGAGAGCACTACGTTCGCAACGTAGGGGTCGGGGGTTCAACTCCCCTGCCCTCCACCAAATACGTTGGCCGGTTCATGGGCCACAGTTAGACCGGTCAACAGCCGGTCAAATGTTCCGGTTGCCGTAAAGCGATACCCCGCCTTCCCGTTCTCCATGATCGGCTCACACAGGATATGCCCGTTCAGGAGCTTCCTGAGCATTTGCCGGGCTTGTGGTATATGACGCAGGAATAATGTTGGAATGTCCTCCAAGCGGCTCCTAAGGTCTTTGGCAAGCTGTTTCGCGTCGAGGGCTGAGACCTCCATCAGTTTGTCCAACTGGGCCAAATCTCGAAGTACGGCTTTCTTGTGGGCTTCCTCTTTGTGCAGTGATTCAATGACCGAATCAGTACATTTGCCAGTAGCAACCAGTTCCACCAAGTGATGGAGCCGAGTTTGGATAAGCGACAGCTCACGCTCCAGTGCAACCCGCTGTTCGGGGAAGTTGGTTTGTTGTTTCCTAATCTGTTCAAGAGCCATCACAACGGACTCTTCCAGGACTTTTTCATCCAACGCCCGATTCATGGCGTGCAGAATAGCGGAGTCCAGTATATCCAACCGAAGCTGCACCTTGTTGGTACAGATCGACTCTCCTCGTTTGTGGTTGTAAGCACACCGATAGACAGCACGCTCGTACCGGCGCTTGGTCCTATTCTTCACAGCGACGATTGAACCGCCACAGATGACGCATTTCGTGATGCTGCTCAAGAGATACTCCGAGCGCCGGTCTTCCCCTGTGGGACGAGACAACAAGCGCCCGCCCTCCCCTCGCATATACATGTCCTTGTTCTTGGCTCTTCGGGCCTCTACCTGGTCCCACAACACCTGAGGAATGATTCGGAGTTCGGGAGCATCGAGAGTCAACCATTCGGACTGAGGGCGTTCACGTTGTTTGCGTGTTCCACCGATCTGAATGGTTTGAGTTCGATTCCATTGCACAATCCCTCGGTAGAGATCCCGCTGCAAAATGTCTCGAATAGCAGTTGGGCACCATCCACGGCTTCCGCCATGTGGTGGAGGTAGATGATCTTCATTCAACCCTTTAGCAATACGAGCCAAACCGAAGCCTGAGGCAAATTGCTCGAAGATGCGAACAACGGTCTTAGCCTGACTGGAATTGATTCGTCGTACGACGTGTTGACGTTTTTTCTGACCAGTAGCATCAAGGGCTTCACCATACACCGGCACGTTGTCATAGCCGTAGACCTTGTTACCGGTGACATACAAGGCCTTCGCCTTGCGGAACATCGCGTCATAGGTACGCTGACTGGCCTTCTCTCGTTCCATTTCTGCTGCAAAATTGGTGAGGCTTAACATCACCTTGTCCATCGCATTGTCGAGCTTGCGCTCTTGGTCAGTGAGATAAAAGAAAATCCGTACGCCGCTGTCGATCACCTGCTTGAACGTATAGCTCGTCTCGATCGCTTCACGGCCTAACCGAGACTCTTCGCTCATGACAAGAATCTGAAACGGAGGCTTGCGCTTGAGGGCATTCATCAGCCGCAAGAAGCCTGGACGCTTGATAAACTCGGCCCCGGAAATGCCGTCATCGCTGTAAATATGTTCCTCGGCAATGATCCAACCCTTCTTCGCTGCATAGATTCGTGCGTGCTCGATCTGTCGAGCAATCGACTTCTCTTCCTCGATGACTCCGCTTTGCTCTGTCGATTTCCTGGCGTAAATAGCAGCGATCATGGATCACGCTCCTTCTTTGGCGTGTTACGTTCAAGATGAGATGTGCGCTATCTACTCCTCGTCTTGCACGAGTCGCAAGGAATTTAATCTTATATTTTGGTTGTTTTGCGGAAGGGAACCAACCGTAAGTCGCCGATCTGCTTGAAAATCTTCAACAAGAATATCCGCCAGTATTAGGGCAAGTTCTCCGTCCAGTTGGGCCGGTAGTCGTAATTGGGAGGTTGAATTGCGAGTAGTCGGCTTTTCAACTGGTGTTGAGCAAGTAGGTTTATGTTCTAAGGGTATAGGAGAGGCAAGATCTGGGTTTCCATAATCAAGGGATGATTGAGATAACCTAGTTTGTCGGGGTGAAACCATATCAAAACCTTGTTAAAACCCAGTTTGAATATCCGTTTTGACACTGGCCTAAAGAAGTGACACCCATTCCATTCAAGCAACGGGGAATTTCCTCAGCGTTGCTTCGCAACGCCTCGGAGGCGACTTTTATGAAGGGGCACCCGGAATAGGGGGGCCGTTGCCGATCCCATCCCTATCCGGGGCCTCCTTTGCGTACCTACTCCGGTACGCCCCTCTTCGGCTCAGGAGTCGCCACAACCTGGCCGAAGGTCGAAAGGTCGAAAAGAGGGGTCGGGAGTGAATGGCACTTACTTAACAGCTACAGCATCGCTGTGAGAGTTATAACCAAATCTGGTGTTTGAGGGTTTGAAAAGAAGCGGCGTATCTGGTTGATTTGTGATCGCGACACAACGAAGCAACCAAAGGATGCGCCACTATGAACAAGAGTACCGTTATTGCGCTG